>SDBT01000055.1_pt1 | contig 135766 bp, 109 predicted proteins | sample 2277101 | NCBI WGS metagenome assembly SDBT01 (sample SAMN10404973, study PRJNA504765) | marine sediment metagenome | isolation source: marine sediment core GS10_PC15, 103 cmbsf | place: Arctic Ocean: Southern Knipovich Ridge | collected 2010
CGCCCTCCTTGCGGTTAGGCAAACGACTTCGGGTGCTCCCAACTTCCGTGGCTTGACGGGCGGTGTGTACAAGGCCCGGGAACGTATTCACCGCTGCTTGCTGATCAGCGATTACTAGCGATTCCTCCTTCATGGAGTCGAGTTGCAGACTCCAATCTGAACTGAGGCCGGTTTTAGGGATTGGCTCCACCTCGCGGTATTGCAACCTTCTGTACCGACCATTGTAGTACGTGTGTAGCCCTGGGCATAAGGGCCATGAGGACTTGACATCATCCCCACCTTCCTCCAGTTTATCACCGGCAGTCTCCATAGAGTTCCCAGCATGACCTGATGGCAACTATGGACAGGGGTTGCGCTCGTTGCGGGACTTAACCCAACACCTCACGGCACGAGCTGACGACAGCCATGCAGCACCTGTGCAAGGGCCCCCGAAGGGGAAGCCGGCTTTCACCGACGATCCCAAGCATGTCAAACCCAGGTAAGGTTCTTCGCGTTGCATCGAATTGAACCACATACTCCACCGCTTGTGCGGGCCCCCGTCAATTCCTTTGAGTTTCAGCCTTGCGACCGTATTCCCCAGGCGGGGTACTTAATGCGTTAGCTTCGGCACCGAGGGAGTCGATACCCCCGACACCTAGTACCCATCGTTTACCGCTTGGACTACCAGGGTATCTAATCCTGTTTGCTCCCCAAGCCTTCGCGCTTGAGCGTCAGTATCAGGCCAGAGAGCCGCCTTCGCTACCGGTGTTCCTCCAGATATCTACGCATTTCACCGCTACACCTGGAATTCCGCTCTCCTCTCCTGTACTCAAGACCAACAGTATCGAGTGCAGGCCAGCAGTTGAGCTGCTGGTTTTCACATCCGACTTGATGGCCCGCCTACGCGCCCTTTACGCCCAGTAAATCCGAACAACGCTTGTCCCCCCCGTATTACCGCGGCTGCTGGCACGGAGTTAGCCGGGACTTCCTCTGTGGGTACCGTCAGGTACAGGGCAGTTACTCCCCATACGTTTCTTCCCCACTGACAGGGTTTTACACTCCAAGGAGCTTCATCACCCACGCGGCGTTGCTGCGTCAGACTTTCGTCCATTGCGCAATATTCCCTACTGCTGCCTCCCGTAGGAGTCTGGGCCGTATCTCAGTCCCAGTGTGGCCGGTCACCCTCTCAGGTCGGCTATCCATCGAAGCCTTGGTGGGCCGTTACCTCACCAACAAGCTAATAGAGCGCGGACTCATCCCCAAACGACAGAACAGCCAATGGCTGCCCGCCTTTGACCGCCAGATGATGTCACCCGGCGGTGTTATCCGGTATTAGACCCCCTTTCGAAGGATTATCCCGGATTCAGGGGTAGATTATCCACGTGTTACTCACCCGTTCGCCACTTTACTCACCCAACTTCAACCGAAGCTGAAGCCGGATTTTCTCGTTCGACTTGCATGTATTAAGCACGCCGCCAGCGTTCGTTCTGAGCCAGGATCAAACTCTCCACAACATATTATTGTGTTTTGAATTTCCTAGTCCTGTCTCCTGAAACGCTCCTGTTAAGGATACGTTATTCAGGATTTACGAGAACCTCGGATATTGACGTCCCAAGATTTAATCAATCCTGGGATTGCGACATATTTCCTAAGGCCCGCTTCTCTTGCATTCAGAGTGGCTATTAAGTTGTCAAAGAGCAAATTAGCGACAAAAATTACCAGACCTTACGTCCGGTAAAAATCATGATAAAAGCTCGCCAGACTAATGTCAAGTCATTTTTTGCGAAACTTCACATTATTTTGCCATATCTAATATACGACAAAGTTTTAGGAAAAGCAACCCTTAATTTGCCATATTTTCCAACCCACCTGGCTATTTCCTTATTTCGGCAGGCAATGATTACACTTTAGCCTTTTGCTGCCAAGAGCTTTTTGGGGAAAACGAGGAGTTTTGGGACGACGTGAGGCTGTCCCCTGCGTGGGGAGTCCGGCCTGGCTGAACTATGGGAAACTCAGGACAATTTTTCATGGCGGAAGGGGTGGGAATCGAACCCACCGGGGACAATATGATTGCCCCCCGCACGGCTTTGAAGGAATTCAAGAGGGAATTGACGCATCGTCAATTCCCTCCTCATTCAGGATGCTGCCATCACTTCCGGCAGCAGGGCACAAGCCTCTTACCAGGAGTTGTAGCGGCGTCCACCACCACCACCTCGATTGCCGCCGCCATTCTCTGTACGAGGGCGAGCTTCATTGACATTCAGCGTTTGCCCGTTCAGCTCCTGGCCGTTTAGACCGGTCATTGCCGCATCAGCTTCCCCTTTGGAAGGCATCTCCACGAACCCAAATCCTCTTGATCTGCCGCTGTCCCGGTCCGTGATGATGTTTACTTTTGATACCTCGCCATAGGCTTCAAAAGCCTGGCGAAGATTCTCTTCTGCCGTTTCAAACGACAGGTTTCCGACGTAGATATTCATTCTACTCTCCGGTTTTGTTTATCCCTTCACGAACTTTTTCTCAAGGAAATCTCGTAACTAAGATAAACCGATTATTGCGCACTATTGCGCTTGCGTCTCCAAATTAACGATTTGACAAGAATTGACTTGTAAGGTGCAAACCCTGAAAAAGCTTCTTAATGAGGAAGACTGTTCATTACATTTCAATCTATCGACAAATAATCACAAAGTCAACACTTTTTTTGGTAGTCTTCATATATTATTTTTCACCAGATTGAAAGGAAATCCCCCTCTATTCGACTGGCCTAAATCCTTCTGTGCTGTTTTGTGCAGTTATCGGCAACAGTCCATAACGCAATAAGTTACAATAAGTGGCGGAAGGGGTGGGAATCGAACCCACCGGGGACAATACGATTGCCCCCCGCACGGCTTTGAAGGCCGGGACCGCCACCAGACGGCATCCGCTTCCGCCTATAGTATACAACAATACGGCGCTGATGGCAAATGCGGACGCAACAGCAATTGTCGTCAGCCTCGTGGGGCAGATGTGGAGAGGCTGTCTCAAAAGTTGACCATTTTGACTCGCGTAGAGCGGGGGCTTGTCTCCCGCCAATTGAGAGTGGCAATGCCACCGGCGGACGTAAAGCCCGCCGCTACGCGGTGTTTATAGATTAAGATTTTTTTGTTACAGTGATTAATGCGGATGTAATCGACTTGTGGGGCAGATAATGACGAAGTCACCTTATTTCCCTTTTTCAGGGGAATGACGAAATCACTTTCCTTCCCTCATCCAGTACTCTTGAGACAGCCTTCAGAAGATGTACCCCCGGCACCCTGTGCAAAAAATGAACAACTGCACGTGGCCGGACTGCCATTAATTCCCTGCGTTTGTTACCGATAAAGTGAAAGATAAGTAGATACTTCAAGGCAGAAAGCACTACAACTATGGCAAAAATTGACCAACTCCTCCAGATCGTTAAAGAGGCCGATGCGACGGATTTACATCTTGCCGTCGGAAACGTGCCCGTCATCAGGGTCAACGGCGACCTCGATGTAGTCTACGGCGTCAAAAGGGTGGCGCGGTTTAGCGTAAATGTATACCGGATGTGCGTCGGAATTGGGGCGGCTATCCGTAGTTGTCGCCGTCGACGGAGAACCCCGAGCGGCCGTGGACCCGTGGCAGTTTTATGATTTAGTGTCACAGGCTAAACCGGAGTTAGTGGAAGCGTAATGGGTAGGAAAACACAAAAGCTCAGGTTGGATGAGATTCTCGTTAAAGAAGGCCTCATCTCCGAATCGCAGATTAAAGAAGCTCTCATGCGCCAGAAGGCGCACGGCGGGAAATTCGGTTCGCAGCTTCTGTATCACCGCTACATCGATGAAGCCGGATTGGTTAAGGCGCTGGCGACACAACTTAACTGCGAAGGCGTGGTGTTGGCCAAGCTTAATATCCCCCAGCCGGTCATTAAAATGATCCCCAAGAAGGTGGCCGTTGCCCGCAAAGTCATTCCGTTTGATTATGACCCGGAAAAGAACCTGCTGAAAGTTGCTTGCGAAGATCCCACTGACCAGACTCTCATAAATGAACTCAATTTCGCGGCACGGGGAAAAAAGATCAAACTCTATGTTTGCGCTGAACTCACCCTGAACACCGCCATTGCCAAACACTACCTGGGGCGGGACGTTTCTCTCGATGACAACCTCCTGCTGGAGATTCCCGATGAGGCCACCGAAATCGGCAAGGTACCGATTCCCACCCCGGATGAGACAGCGCAGGAGATCGGTGACTACCGGGGGGCGGTTCTGCTGGTCACTGATGAAGAATACTCCGAGCCGCTGCTGCAGTCTATCCTGGAACGGGACGACTACCAAGTGACGATGACTGACTCGGCTGACGACGCCGTTGTCATGCTCGGCGAGAGACATTTCCACTCGGTCTTCATAAAAGATACTGTTGCCGGCGACTATATTGACCTGATCGACCGACTGCGCAAGACCTCACCCCGGACAGCGGTACGCTACTATGAATCGGCCTCGGCGCTGATGCTAAATGAAGATGCCATCGCTACCAAGGGAGATTTGCTAATCAAAAGTCTTGACCTGTTCACTTCGCTGTTGTCATCGAAATCCAAACTACCCACCAACCACAGCGGCAGGGTCGGACAGTACGTCGATAAACTATGCCGCAAGATCGGCCTGCCGAACAAAGAGCGTCTGGTAATAGCCAGCGCTGGCTACTTACATGATCTGGCCAAATTCTACTATCGTACCGAGGAGACTCAGGATCACCGGGCCACAATTAAGCTCACGGTCAAGCTGCTGCGGTCGCTCAACTACTCACCGGTGGTCATCGGGATGCTTAGCACCATGTACAAGGACCTGGGGAGGAAATTTACCAAGCGTCTCCCCATCGAGGCCTTGGGCGGGAACATTCTCACCATTGTTGACCTCTTTTGTGACAATATCCCTTTCAACGAACGGCTGTCTCTCGATAAATTTGAGGCCATCAAAAAGAAACTTCGCGACCTGACCGGGAAACTCTTTTTGGGCGAGGTGGTGGAAGCGTTTATTATCATGATTCAAGAAGAGATACTCCAGCTACAGACGGCGGGGAGGAGCAGTCAGGTTATGATTTATGCCGGCGACATCGACTACCTTTACCCCCTTGACCTACGCCTCAGACATGAAGGCTTTCGGACCGTGCCCGAACATTCCCTCGACTCCTTTGTCGACTTGTTCCGACGCAGTCAACCCGATATGATGGTTCTGATGCTGCCGGGGAAAGCGTCCGATGTCACCATCTGCGTGGACGACCTGGCAAAAAGAGGAGTGGATTTCCGAAAGGCTCCAACCTTCCTTCTGGTAGATGGCTGGGCAATCTCGCAACTGATATCCTTGTTTGAACGGGGGATTGAGGACATTGTGGCTCTCGACGGCATCCTCGACCTACTGATAGTCAAGCTGAAGGAAATCCAAGCCCGGATTCAAACCGAGGCCCAAGAGACTGTACAAGGAGAGCAAGCCAGCGGCTCCAGAGGCCGTCTGTCGGACATGAACCTGATTGATCTTTTGCAGGCGCTGGGGCCGAGTCGCAAAACGGTAAAAATAACGATTACACCCGGCAGTTCCAAGAGAGACAAACTTGTCATATATCTGGACCAGGGAAACATCACCTCGGCTAAGTTCAAAGACAAAACCGGCCCGGAGGCGGTGTACGAAGGTATTGCATGGACGGACGGCACCTGGACGGTCGAACCGGTATTGGCTGAATGCCTCCCGGAGCCGAACAATCAGCTTCCCAATGAATCGATCCTGATGGAGGGCTATCGCCTTCTGGACGAAAAAGTACGAGCTGGCCAGCTTCTTTGACCGCTACCCATGGCTTGAGTATTCGCCTACTAACCTATATCTTGGCGGCCCGACGCAAAAGGGCAATCTTGGCGCGCTGTCGTCTCCGTACGTCCTTCGGGATTTTATCATAATACTGCTGCATTCTGTCGGCGACTTTATTGGCTTCGGCATCCAGCGACAATTTTTCAAAACATCGGTATAAATGATAATCACACTCGATAAGGTTGGAATAATTGCCGGGATCGTCCGCTATCCGCCGGCGCAGCAGTTGGAACGTCTGAAGGGCGTTTCGGTAATCCTTCTTTCCATAATAGGCGCGAGCCAGGGGCCAGAGGAGAGCTTTGCCGTCGGGATACCTTTTTCGCATCTGGCGACAGCCCGCGATTACCGAGTCATACTCTTTTCTGTCCAGCCGGATCCAGATCAGCGCGCTGCGAGCCGACTCTCGCGAAATGAGGGACGAGTCCGCCGCCAGATACAACTGGGCAATTCCCTTGTCCTTGTCGTTGTGGATCAGACCGATCCACCGCAGAATTCCTGCTTTCGCTGACTTCCAGTAGTGGTACAGACCCAGCCCGAAGTACAGGTCGTACAGGCTGCTGTCGTAGGTCAGCCCCTGCTCGTATTCCTTCTTAGCTCGACGTCCCTTCTTGATGGCGGTAACCAGCGATCCAAAACGAGATTCCCACAATGAACGATACGCTTCAACATGACCGAGAAACAGGCACATCCAGGCGCGGGTGCCATTTGAGGCAGTATCACAAAGGCTCGAGGCTTTTGAGCGCGCGCTGTCGATAAGCCGGTTGAATTCCTCAGGATACAGGTTGTCCTCCCGATCGAACATCACCGTTATCAACGTCACGGCTCTAAAGAGATAGCCGGCCGGATCATCGGGTTATTGCTCGATCATTGCTTCTGTCAGTGAATCAGCTTCGTGATACCTGTCATTGTAGAGCGACTGCTGGACCCTCAGTAACTGCCTGAGTCGGGTGCTGTCAAGATAATCGTCGGCAAAAATGGGAGTGGGAATCGTTATCAATACGGCTGTTGCCGTCAATACCAGAAAAGCCCGCTTCATTACTTCCTGCACCATCCACGACAGTCACGCCAGTCAACGATTTTCCGACGATACCGCCGGACAAACAACAACACCGGAAGGCGCCGATAGATCGCCACAAGGTTAGCGCCCGACTGTTATTGTCTACAGTTTTTAGTTTGAAAGCAATAATATTCGCAGGGTTCTGCTCTACCGGGGACATTTGCCCTTGTCATAGCGCCGGCCGACCATTGGCAACCACCGTTTTTCGAATGCCCCGATCTTTGAATAGTCAGAAATATGCTTTTGGGACAATCTCTTTCCTCGTGCGCCAACTACAAATCTATATTATACGTATGATTGTAGCCTGGTGTGATGTGCCCGAATTACGATGATTCTGACCGACTATGCTTTCCCCACGCTTCTGCCTTCCGAATTCGTTATATTACAGAAGTAATGAACCAGCGTGCGCCAAAGATAATATCGTTTCAGACGGTCGGGTGTCGGCTGAATCAGTATGAGACGGAACGGATGGCAGCCCAGTTGTATCCGTACGGCTTCAGGCGTGCCCGGAGTCGTGAAGCGGCCGACCTCTACATTATTAATACCTGCACCGTTACTCACCGGGCCGACTCCGACTGCCGATATCTCATCCGACGGGCGGCGCGCGAAAACCCGAACGGACGAATCGTGGTCGTCGGCTGCTACGTGGAACATGAACCGGAACGAATTGCCGGTATGGACGGGGTAGATGTTATTATTAACAATAGCGAGAAAGACGCCATTGCCGAGATTCTGCCTCAAAAGCTCCCCGACCTATTTGACCGCGATCCAGATAAAAGCTGCTCGACCGCATTGACTGATTTCCACCAGCGCAATCGAGCCTGGATCAAGATATCCGACGGTTGCAACCAGCGCTGCTCATTTTGTATTGTTACTATTGTTCGCGGAAACCTGGTAAGTCGTCCGGCAAGTGACATTATTGAGGAGATCAACAATCTCGTTGGTAACGGTTATCGGGAGGTTGTCCTCACCGGCGTGAACATGGGATACTATAAGGACCCTGTCGTCCAGCCACCGGTGAAGAATCTGGCGGCTCTCTGCCGGATGATTATGGCTGAGACTGATTTATACCGGCTTCGCCTGTCATCAATTGAGCCGCAAACGATCTCCGACGAACTGATTGAGGTATTTGCCGGTTCAAGAGGCCGTATCTGCCGCCATTTCCACCTGCCGCTCCAGTCAGGGTCGTTGCCGATTCTCAAACTGATGCGTCGTCCCTACGATCCGGAGACGTATGTCAGTAAAGCCTTAGCGATCAAGGAAGCTGTACCTGGCACGATTATCGGAGCTGATGTCATTGTCGGCTTTCCCGGCGAGACCGAAGAGGATTTCGAGCGGACGCGTCGCTTGTGTGAGTCGGGAGGGATTGATTATCTGCACGTGTTCAGTTACTCCGACCGACCGGGAACGGCCGCCGCTGAGATGGATAAGAAACTGAATCCCAACGTCATAAAAGAGCGTAACACCGTTTTAAGCCGCGTCTCGAACGAGCTTCGTCTCAAGTCGCACCGGCGCCAGATTGGCAAGACACTGGAGTTTATCTCTGAGCAGAAGCGAACGGCCGGGGGGTTTCACTGGGGGATTTCAGACAACTACCTTCGTGTCAAGCTTCCCGATGGGACAAATGGGGGCAAGGAGATCGTCAGGGTCAAGATCACGGCTGCCCACGAAGACCACATGGAAGGTGACATCATCGCGTCGTAGGTGTGCTTACACGTCTTTTCTTTCCGTGCACTCATCACACGACGACTTGTGCCTTAAAAAGCTCACTTATTTCCCTCCGGTCTAGAAAACAATCCTTGCTCGACATCGAATAACTAAACAGACATAACCCTCCTTCTCAGCCTAACCCTGCTTCTTCCAACGAGATACAACCCAGGCCCCACCTGTGGCACGGGTGTTGATTGAAAATGCAAATCGACCGCCTCTTCAGCGGCTAACGCCCCCCAGAAGACGAATCTTCTGAACTTTTTTCCACCAATACTGGTAAACTTTTCCACAACAAGGGCGCCCTCTCGTTGGCTGATATTGAAGCTCGTTCGTAACCCCCTGCCATTCAACGAATTAAAAGTGTCCCCGCTACCGTTTCATTCCGGCACACCGTTTGAGACAGTCTTAAGTCGATAGACCAGAAGTGTAGGAATACAGCATTGTTTAAGTTCATACATTACGGAACCAGTCAGCTACGGCTCTTCTTACTTATAGTCCTGCGAGCCTCAGGGCTTTTCATCATAGCCCCGGTCGGATACCCAAGCAGAACCTTAAAGACGGGTACAAGGACGCCGTGGAACCACAGCAGTTGAAAGCACACGTGCGGCAGCTGCAAAGAGAGATGTCGCGCAGCCGTATGATGAAAGCCGTGCCGACCGCCGACGTGGTAGTGACCAACCCGACCGAGGTTGCGGTGGCATTTAAGTACGAGCCGGAAGAGATGAAGGCACCCTATTTAGTGGCCAAGGGTGAACGTCTTATCGCTCAAAAAATCCAAGAGCTTGCCCGGGAGCATGATATACCGGTGGTCGAAAACAGGTCTTTAGCCCGGGCTCTGTTTAAGATGTGCGACGTCGGCCAGATGGTTCCCATGAACCTCTATCGTGCCGTGGCGGAGGTGCTGGCCTACGTTTACCGCCTGAAGGGGAAGGTGCTGAGTTAGCATGGCGCAGCCGCTTGAACAACAAACGCTGTTTGAGAAGGTCGATTCGCGCTCCGATATCGTCCTCGCCTTAGGCGTCATCGGCATTCTGGTCGTCCCCATTCCGAAATCGCTTACGAGGATTGGTCGCTCTTTAGTTCAGAAGTTCTTCTCACTGACCGAAGGGAGCCAGGTGACAGGCAAAATAAGGATAATGAAAATAAGGCTGTAGCCGATATAAAGGAATAGCACTCATATGGTTAGCACAGTAAAAACCGAGCCGAAAAAACGCGGAAGGAAACCCTCAAGGGCCGCTGAAAACAACACGAGTCCCGTCGGGGTCGCTAAGAGCACTAAGCGCTGGGATGTGTCCGAACGTGAATGGGCGCACTATCGGAAATATCAAACGCCCGAAATTAGACAGAGACTTCTAAACAAATACGTCCCGCTCGTACGTAATGTAGCCTCCCGGATGGCGATGGGATTTCCTCGCTCGGTGGAGCTGTCGGACTTGATAAATACCGGGGTGATCGGCCTCGTGGAAGCGTTCGGAAACTTTGATCCTGACCGGGGCGTCAAATTTGAAACTTATGCCGTTCCGCGAATACGCGGCGCCATTTTAGATGAACTGCGGGCGCTCGACTGGGTCCCTCGGTCGACGCGAGCGAAATCAAGGGAGATTGAGCGAGCTTTGACCAGTCTTGAAAACGAACTGGGGCGACTGCCGGAGAAAAGTGAACTGGCCAAGTATATGAAAATCAGCGTGAGCGAACTGCACTTGGCGCTCGACGACGTTTCCAGCACAAGCATCCTCTCTCTTGACGAAGTCATATATCGGGAGGATGACAACCGGCAGGTGCCGCGCATAGAAACGGTAATCGATAAGTCGACCCACAGCGTCTTAGGCGAAATTGAAAAGGGTGAACTCCGGTCTTTCCTGGTGGTGGCTATTGATCGCCTCACCGAGCAGGAAAAACTGGTCATCGCCCTGTACTACTACGAAGAGTTGACCCTCAAAGAGATAGGCGAAGTGATGTCCATTTCGGAATCTCGAGTGTCTCAGATTCACACTCGAGCCGTGATGAAACTTCGCGGCATGGTGCAGGAGAAGTTTGCCTTGACCGGGTGAACCGGACCGAATGAGCTAAGTAACCAGCGGAGTTAAACATGACCAACGACAGCCCATTTTTTCTGACCAAAGTGGAATGTCCCCTTTGCAGAACAATCAACGAGTTTGAAACGGTACGCATGGGGGCATATGTCGAGGAGGGACGCGACACCGATTTCTGTCCGACCGGTATCAAGTGGCGCTATCCCAAATATCAGAACTACAATCCGTTGATCTTTTTCATCGCTTGTTGCAGCAACTGCTATTACTCGCGGGAGCTGTCGGCCAGTTTCAAAGACTGGAAAAACGATCACACCTACCGCACCTACCGCCTGAAAACCATCAAAGAAAAGCACCTCGATCAGCTTGCCGGAGTCGATTCCTTTGTCAAGAAGATCGGCGAAGCAATCGACATTTCACGCTATCCCCATGAGTCGGCGATACTGAAACTCCACCTGGCTATCTTTGATGAACAACTGACCGAGCATTACAGCAAGCTTGATATCGGCCGCTTCTACCTGAGAATAGGCTGGGTGTTTCGGAGCCTGGAGCAGGGGGGAAATCCGCAGCAGTCGATTTTGCAGGGGCTTATGCTTGACCTTGACACCAAGCACCAAATGCTCAAGAATGCCATGCAGGAGATTCAAGATCAACTGAACAGGTTTTCAGAGCACCTTTCCTCCCATTTCGACGCCGAAGACATTACCGCTGAACTCAAATCGCAGATATATCCCTACCGTGACAGGTTTGATGAGGTCATCACGTCCGTACGAGAGGCGCTTGGGCAGGTCCGGGGGGGATTTGGCAAGGTTGATGACCTGTTGGGAGAGTACAAATCCGTTGCCCTGGGTGGCCATGGGTCCGACGCAGGACTTGCGTTTCGGCAATATCCTTCATTTACCGACTTTCTCCTGAACCTTAAGAGCGAATGGGGCTGGACGGTTACCAACGAGCACGAGGCGCTAAAAAAAGCGGTGGAGTACTACAAGGCGGCTTTCTCGGACGGACGCGACATTGCCCCCGGTAATCAGCAGATCCAGGCATCGTATCTGATAGCGGAACTGTCACGGCGCACTGGTAACTACGACGAAGCCCGGCAGTATTTCAACAGCACCATCCGACACGGACAGGAATTTATTCACAAGAACAGGCACGACCGGACACAAACGGCGCTGGCGCGGAAAATCCTTGAGTTGGCGGTCGAGCAGGGTAAATCCAACATGGCTGCGATACCGATGGCATAGAGTGAATGAGATCTTGTTTGAATACGGTGAACGGGAAAGGATTGAATTACACAATAAGATAACAGCATGGATGCAAGATAATCGACAACATTGAGTTGCGGGAGACACTAATGAAAGACACAACAAGAGTGAAGTTTGTCACAGACGTGGACGTGAAAGACACGGATATCAAAATCCGCCGGCCGTTTCGGTTAGACAGGGAGAATCAGCGTCAGTTCGTGCGACTTGAGATTTTATCCCCCATGTCACTTAACAAGATCAAGGACATCTTCGGCAATTTCTGGCCCGCGGGGGAAGGATATATGATCGATGGCAATATCCTCAATATCTCGGCCGGCGGCGTTCTGGTGGAAATCGACCAGCAGCTGAACGAAGGTGACATCGTGGCCATGCGCTTTTCCCTGCAGGGAGCCGAAAGCCTGGACAATGTTCTCGGAACAATTAAACGGGTCGACCAGGACGAAGGCTGCTATCTGGTTGGGATAGAATTCATCGGCAGAGACTACCTGCTTGACAAGCTTTCAGAAGGAGAGTTGGAGATGCTGTCGGAGAGCCTGTCCAACTTTACCCAAACGGTTCAGGATGTTCTGAAAAGGTATATCTATCGCGAACGGGTGACGCCTCATGAGGAGTAACTTCCCGATATGCCGCACCGCTTGGCTTAGTCTCCCGCTGGTATTTCACAAGTATGAAACGGTCGGAGACATAGGGGGTGAACTGCGTTTTATCGACGTTCGGAGGGGCAGGTTTCTCCTCGCGGAATCGTTCAAGGTTGAACAAAAGGGTCCGCGTATTTTTCAGGCTACGGTGGATGACGACGTCAATGATCCGGACATTCACCTGACGGCGCCTGACAAGACAAGTTTTTTTGACCGGCTGGAGGAGAGACTCGCTTTGCGCGTGGTGTAACAAGCGGGGAAAGTCATACGTTTAAGATGAGTCGCTGAGCCATGGGACGAACAAAAAAGCTTCAGGACAACAACACCTGGGATAAGATCAACCGGATTGCTGAGATCGTCGCTCTCTGTCAGGTGCTCCCCCAGGAAAAAAACGGATTGGCAAAGGTGCTGCAGCTTATTCAGGGTATTGTCATCTTCGATGCTGCCACACTCTACCTCCTGCATCGTGACAGAGACCGATTGGAGGAGACCGCCAGCCTGGGTGGCCGGGTCGAATTGTTGAGTTTCCTGTCGGTAGGTGCGGGCCGGGGTTTATCAGGTTGGACGGCGCACAATCGAAAGCCGTTGCTTCTGTCAGAGCGGTCCAGCATCAGCAGCTTTGACCCGGACAGCGAGTACGCTACCTTCCTGTCGCTGCCGCTGCTGGCGGGGGAGGAGCTCATCGGTGTACTGAATCTGGGCAGCGGCGAGGCGCGAGCCTTTACGGACAATGACGTGAAGCTGCTGACCATTGTGGCTGACCAACTCGCGCTTTCAATAGAACGCGTGAACTATCAGAAGCGGGTAAAATCAATTAGCTCCGACCTTCAGCAAGCTCGAGAACAACTGCAACAGGTGCAGACAAAAAAACCGGTCACAGATCGATTGGGTGAGATCGCCCCGCTGGCCGCTGCAATCAATCATGGGATAAACAATGCCCTTTCAGTGATAGTAGGCAACGTCCAGTGCCTTCTGTGGGAAAAAAAGGCCGCCGACCAGAAATCATTGTCGAGGCTGCGGCGCATAGAAAGCGCTGCCCTGCAAATGAGTTCATTGAACCGCAAGGTATTGGAACTGAGAGTAATGGTACAAAATAGCTCCCCATCTGCTCACGGCGGGGAGGAGATCAATCTTTCCGGGGTTTCGCATGAAAGCATGTGAAACTTCTTCATGCGCCGCCATCTGGTTGCAGGATACCGTCGTCTGGGACGGCCTTGACCGCCTGGGCATGGGATTGTTTCGGCTCAATGAAGAGGGATATGTCACGCAGTTCAACGCCGTCGCGGCCGGTATATTAGCCCTCGACCGCTACGGCGCCTGGGACGATCTGCATATTTCCAAAGTTGACCGTGTCCCGGCAACAGGGTTAGCCGACCAATTTGAAGATGTTATAAACGGTTCTTTAACGTTCGTTCGCAAGAACCTTAGTTGTACCAACAGTCGCGGCCGCTTCATGGTCTTGAACCTTGTCGGTATCCCGACCCGATCGGGCGACGGCACCGGTAAAGAGGTATGGGGAATCGTTGAGGATTGTACAAGCTCTGATCAGGAGGCTGCTGATCCGAACAACGTTCGGCAACAGTTGCGAATTCTTTCGGAGGTGGCGGCGGCTCTTTCCTCATCCTTTGAACTGGGACAGATCCTGAAGATCATCCTTACCGGGGCGACTGCTTCGCAGGGGCTTGGTTTTAATCGAACCTTTTTGTTCTTGTACGACGAAGAGGCGGGTAAGCTCCACGGGCACATGGCCGTCGGTCCCTCTTCCGCCGAGGAAGCGGGACGTATCTGGAAAAGACTTGACTCTATGCGGCTATCATTGAGCGAACTGCTGGATGCGCACCAGAGCGAAGCCGGCAGCGGGACTGATGCGCTCACCAGTTTGATTGCCGACCTCCATGTCGATCTGAACGGCGACTCACTAATCAGCAGCGCCTGCAAATCCGGAACCTGGATCAATCTAGAAAAGGTTGAAGAAATTGATTCCACGACAACAACCTTTGTTGAGAGATTGGGGACGCCCCGGATCGCCCTGGTGCCGATGGTGAGCAAGGGCAATCTAATGGGCCTTCTCGCCGCGGACAACTACATAACCCAACAGCCGATATCCGATGACGCCGTCCAACTGCTTCAGGTACTGGCCAACCAGGCCGCCGTGGCGATGGAACGGGCGAAGTTGTATGATGCCGAGCACGAGCGCGCAGAACAGTTAGAGCGGATGAACCTCCAGTTGGCCGAGTCGCAGGATCAGATCATAAAGATTGAAAAGATGTCCGTCATAGGCGAACTGACTTCGGCCGTGGCTCATGAATTGCGCAATCCGCTTACTATCGTGGGCGGCTTTGCCAACCTGCTTTTGAAATCCAACCTCAGCGATGAACAACGGGAATATCTCAACATCATTTCCAGCGAAATCAAGCGCACGGAGTCGGTCGTCGATCACGTTTTAGATTTCTCTCGCGCCAGCAAAAATGAGAACCGGCCCATAGAGCTATCGGGTTTGGTGGAACGAAGCCTGGAGCTATTGCTGGGCAGGCTGCGGCAACGGAATGTTGAAATGTCGCTCTCTCTTGCTCATGATAAACTGATGGTGCACGGCAACCCCGACCAGTTGTCGCACGCCGTCTACCAGATCTTGAAACTTGTCGCCGAGGACGTTATTCCTCCCGGCACGGCTGAGGTTCGCACCGAACGCAAGGACAAACGAGCCTGTGTGCTGGTCAAGATTTTCTGTCCGGATGACGGCAAAGAGAAAACCATCAAGGCTCTCAAGCAGATTTTCTCTGATAATAAGGCCTCGCAGCGACTCACGGTTTTAGTGGCTGTAGAGACAATCAAGTATCATGGCGGCGAATTCGGTCTGGCTGTTGGGAACGACAGTCTGCCGTATTTGTACATCGAACTCCCACTCATCGAAGAGGACCAAAGTGAGCCAGCGTATATTAATCGTAGATGACGAGGAGATGATCAGGTTCCTGTACCAAAAGGAGCTGAGCCGGGCTGGCTACGAGGTTGATACAGCCTCCAGCGGCGCCGAAGCCATTAAAAAAGTATCGCAGGACGACTTTGGGGTGGTCGTTTTGGATATTGAACTATCCGATATGTCCGGTCTTGAGGTCCTCCAGAAACTGCGCAAAACGGCTCCTGAGACACCCATAATCCTAAACTCCGCCTACACCACCTACAAATCAGATTTCCAGTCCTGGCTCGCCGACGGTTATATCGTCAAGTCCTCAGACCTTGAGGCGCTCATGCAAAAGATCAAACAGTTGGTGGCCGCCCGGTGAGCGCTGGCACGGACCGCAAAAGGGATCTGCAGTTGGTTGACCAGGTCGACGCCCTGAATGAAGAGGTGAAAGTTCTGGCGTTGAACCTGGCTATCTATCTGGCTAAGGCCAAGGGGAACTCCGAACGGCTCGCCAGGTTGGAACCGGATTTCATTCGATTGGTCAACGGCACCGTCAAGGTGGTCCGGGAGTTGACCGTTGTTATCAACGCCGCGCGTAATCTCCAACAGGGGGAAGACAACGTTTCGCCAAACTCTATCACTGCGGACCAGATTGAAATCAGGCTCCGCTCGATTCTTGACCAGTGCGGTAGAATTTTAAACTCCCTGTCAAAGACGGGAAAGCTGAGCATCTGACGATCCAGCCGCCCCAAATAATGGCGCAGAACTCTGGAAAGGATTGGCAACCAGCGGCGGCGCGGGAACGGACTGGAGTAAACCCAGCGAGTGACGATAATACCCATATATTGATGAAACGGAGTACCGCGAGTGAGTCAAGGGGTTTATAGGACATATACACAAAACCTTGATGCAGGTAAAGACAGGCACGTATCAGTCGTATTTTGCAGCGCGCCGTCATTAGATTCAGCCATGCTTGATGGGGGCAATATAAATCGCTCGCTGCGCGTTAGGGTAGTTGTGTAGCGGGAATGTGCAAAATCTGAGCCTTTGTAATACAGGTGAAATACCATGCCTACGGTCGATTTACATGAGTTGGAGCAGCTTGCCCGGCAGCGAGGACAGCCATTTAAGGTCCTCATTGTTGATGATGAGAAATGGGTGCGGGAAGTATTCAGGGATTTCTGCCGGCTAAGCGACGCCTTTGATGTCGAACTGGCCAATACCGGCGCCGAGGCGGTCGAAAAAGTGAAGGTCAACAAGTACGATCTGATAACAATCGACCTCATAATGCCGGAGATGTCGGGTCTCGAGACCTTAACCATCATCAAGGAAATGTCGCCCAGCGTGCCGATTATGGTCATTACCGGAAATGCCACTGAAAAGCTGGTCCTCCAAGCGGGTATCCAGGGCGCCTGCCGGGTGATGTATAAGCCGGTCATGTTAGAGGATTTCGTAGCGGAATTGACTTCGACTCTAACCCGCTGAGCAGGGGTAAGGGTTATGAGAATGGATAGTTAGACGCGCTTTTTGGCGCTATTGCATTGAGGAACGGTCGCATGAAGAGTTCTGTGTCCATTTTGATAGTCGACGACGAAGAGATGATGAGAAACCTTCTAAACAGGATTCTTTCCCGGGAGGGGTATAAAATCAGGTCGGCCGAGGACGGGGTGGCGGCTCTCGAAGTGCTAAAAGCAGAGAAGATCAATATTATCATTTCTGACATGAAAATGCCCCGTATGAACGGTTTTGAGCTGTTGAAAAACGTGAAAAAGAAGTATCCTGATATCGGCGTGATCATTATGACCGCCTACGGCGACACCTATACCGTCAAGGACACCCTTTTGCTCGGGGCCGATGAGTATATTACCAAGCCTTTCAAGAGCTACGAGATAACCCTAGTGGTAGAACGGGCCTACTGGAGAATCCTGTCTGCATCCGGTCAGGCTTCCAACCCGGTTGCATAGGGACCCTTATGACGAACAATAACGTGACAACCACGGAAACTTCGACGCGCCGACGGATACGCATTACCATCTCCAAAGATCGTCTGTCGGCCATGTTGGCCATTCGGCATCGTTTACCATCAGGTCGCTGAAACGAGAAAGTGGTGCAAGTTGAGCATGGAAGCCAACCAGGTCTTGTTCTCTGAGTACAAGCCCGCCTGAGCCTCAAACTGAATGGGGCGGAAAAACCCTTGAAAATCTATTATCCGTCTACTATGTTCTTATTGCTCTTGCGAGCAGTAACGGAGAGGTGGCCGAGAGGCTGAAGGCGGCGGATTGCTAATCCGTTAAGGGGCGAATAGTCCCTTCCAGGGTTCGAATCCCTGCCTCTCCGCCAGACAAGTCTGATTTTGCGCTTCGCGCCGCCGTCACCCCACCCAGCGAGTTGCTTTATGACGACTCTGCTGTCCACTATCGCATTCAAACGCACCTGTTAGGTTAGGTACTCTGTGGCGAAATCCAGGTCCGCATTCCGGTTCAATAAAACCCACAGCCCGCCAAAGGCGGGGGTATTGGCTAGTTTAGCGGTTTCCGGTGGAATCCTACGGTTTCTGGGGTTAAGTTTGTGGTATTTAATTCAATAGGAGATAAAGGGGGAATAACAGGGCCGGGAAATGGAAATTAAAACCGTACGTTCCAGCAGCCAATAGTGCTCAGGCAGGAACTTGAATTCATAGTTCCAGGCCTCTCTTGAACGCCGAGTGTACGGTGTCCTCCGAGTTTGGACCGCACAGAATCAGTCGAGTCTCGACAAGGGCCTAGTGAGGCAGGTCGGACCACCGGCGCCTTTCCGGGAGATCTCGTCACCGTCATACTCCATAACGTCAACCGCTTCAGCCTCAAGCAGCCGTTTTGTCTGCCTATTTCCCGACAGCATGATACATCTGCGAGGGGCCACAGCCAGAACATTGCAGGCCATCGTTGCGTATTCAGAGTCGGGAACCTCTATCAGTCTTACTCCCCGGCGGAGCAGCCACTCGCGGAACGGGACCGGCATAATCCGGGAATACACCAAAGCCAGATTGCGGTCGACGGGACTGATGAAAGACATCAAATGCATAACACCCGATGGCCCCAACCAGTGGGGAAGCGGAACAACAACGAATTCGTCAACAATGTCCGCAGTCAGGAGCCTCAACTGGCGGATGCCTTCGTCGTTAGTGCGGTAACCACGTCCCACAACCAGGGTCCTGCGGTCAAACCAGATGAGATCGCCGCCCTCCAGCCTGCCCTCACCGGTTATGGTGCCGAGCACTGGGACACCCAGTTTAGCGAGGAAGTCTCCGGCAGCCGACGGTTCGTTCCGACGCAGGTCCTTGCCCATGTTGCACAGAATCACGCCTCTACCGGTGGTGACCAGAGCGTCACGTACATAAATTGAATCAAGCCCCACCTTGTCGTTCCTTGGTAGGAAGTGTATCTCGGGGATAGACTGCCTCAGCAGTGCAACAAACCTATCGTACTCCTCCGAAGCTTTGGCGAAATCGGGACGGCCTGAGTAGTGTAAGCCTCTCCACTGAGCATCGATACCCAGCTGACTGACAAAGGCGTCTTCAGCATGCTTGACGATGATGTGTTCAATCTTCCCAACTTCAGTCTGATCACCACATCTCATAGTTTTGACACTCCCTTGCTTCTACTGGACAGAGCAATTATACGGCATTCCAGGCAGGAAACAACTCATATGAGCAATCCCCTTCTACCAGGAAGCAGGCTGGGGTCGAGAACCTGACCGAGGCAGTCAACGAATTGTCGTTTCCGTAGGTTGCTCTCACTGTATGTGTTCCGGCCTCCGGTTGACATTTCCGATGCTTCGCACATATATTGTAGGCCAGTATGAAGAATCGGGAGCCAAAAGCCCATACAAATCTGGATCGCTCCAGGCAGCCCGCAGACTTCCGGGCTCTGTTCAACCGAATACTGGAACGGGCCGATAGCGGTATTCCGCGAGCACAGTTTCTTAAGGAAGTGTCCAAAATGCTGGTTCAATTCAGCGGGTGTGATGTGGTCAGACTGGTACTGTTCGATCGCGGCCACCGCTACCGCTGTGAGTTGAGCCGACACATGAAGCAGTCTTTCAGGTTTGAAGAAACACCTCCGGTGAGCAATCAAAGCAGTGAATTCACGTGGAGTTCAGGCAAAAATAGCGCTCTGGAGCAATTGTGCAGCGATATCGTGGGCAAGCGCTTCGATTCGTCTTTACCGTGGTTCACAGAGAATGGCAGCCTTTGGTCAGGGGATATCACGGGTCTTCCGATTTCAGGTCTTCCATCCACGGACTCAGGCCGCGAGTTGGGCATAAGCGTCAGCAAGGGTTCCCACTCATTGGCTTTGATTGCGGTGGAGACCGGTCTGGAACGTATCGGCCTGCTGGAGTTGGAGAGCATAGTCCCAGACTTCTTCGTCGAGCAACAAATTGAATCGTATGAATTTGTGGCCCAGACCCTTGGTATTGCTCTCGCTCACCGGCGTCTCCAGGTAGCCTTGCGGGAACGAGTCAAGGAGCTGACCTGTCTCTATGGTATTGCCAAGCTGGTGGCACAACCGGAAATCTCCCTGGAGGAAGTATTACAGAAAACGGTGGAGCTGCTCCCGCCTGGTTGGTTGTATCCGGACGTCTGCTGCGCCCGGATTGTTTTGGATGAGCACGCCTACGCTACCAGCGGCTTCAGGAAACCGGCCCACAGCATGAGAGCTGATATCGTGGTGGATGGGAATAAGCGAGGCTTTGTGGAAGTGGGTTACGTTTGGGAAAAACCGCAGCTTGACGAAGGTCCCTTCTTGAACGAAGAGCGCAATCTTATCGACGCCATCGCCCGCGAGGTATCGATCATTGTCGAACAGAAGCAGGCTGAAGATGAGAAGTTAAAGTTACAGGAACAACTGCGACATGCCGACCGCCTGGCGACAATCGGTCAGTTGGGAGCCGGACTGGCGCACGAGTTGAACGAACCGCTGGCTAACATTCTCGGGTTCGCCCAATTGGCAACCAAGGATCAAAGCTTGATCGACCAGACCCGGCAGGACATAGAAAAAATAATCTCTGCGGCTTTGCATGCCCGTGAGGTGATAGGGAAACTCCTGGTATTTGCCAGGGAAACCACCCCGGAGAAAACTCAGGTAAACCTCAATAGCCTGGTGGAAGACGGGCTGCATTTTCTTCAGTCCAGGTGTGCCAAGATTGGGATCGAGCTGGTGCGTAACCTGTCGGAGGGGTTGCCTGAAATCACGGCCGACCGCTCGCAACTGCTTCAAGTGTTGACCAACCTGACCGTCAATTCGGTACAAGCGATGCCGGCAGGCGGCAGCCTGACAATCACTACCACCCGTGATGATGGTCACGTGCTGCTGACTGTTGAAGACACCGGCACCGGCATGAGCGACGAGGTTATGAAAAAGATCTTTAACCCGTTTTTTACAACCAAGGACGTAGACGAAGGAACGGGCCTGGGTTTGTCAGTTGTTCATGGCATCGTCACCTCTCACGGAGGAACGATTGAGGTCGAAAGCAAAGTTGGTCGGGGAACGAAGTTCACAGTTCGACTACCGGTGCAAGCGGCGCCCGGCGAAAAAGGAGTCAGGAATGGCTGAACCTGGGAAAAAGGAACGCATACTGGTGGTGGATGACGCCCCCGAGACACTGGAAGTGCTACAGAGAAACCTGACCTCAAAAGGTTTCCAGGTGTATACGGCGCCGGGAGTGGATGAAGCGCTCCGGGTTCTCGACACGGAAGCAATCGATCTCGTCATAACGGACTACAAAATGCCTCGGGTTGATGGCCTGGATCTGATCAGACATGTTCGCGAGAACTTCAAGGACGCCGAGGTTATGATGATCACCGGCTACGCGTCGATCGGTGGAGCGGTGGAGGCCGTGAAGTACGGAGCCGAGGATTATCTTGCCAAGCCGTTCACTGACGAGGAGCTTTTCAGCGCCGTTGAGCACGCCCTGGATAAACTCCAGATTCGGCGAGCCGCACGCGCCCGGTCGGATAAGAACATCCCGGAGTCATATGGTATCCTTGGTGAGTCAGAAGCGATACAGAATGTCTTCAGCGCGATTGGCAAGGCTTCCATGACAGCCGCGACTGTTCTCATAACAGGGGAAAGCGGAACCGGCAAGGAACTTGTGGCACGGGCCATCCACTACAGCAGTCCCCGGGCATCAGCCCCCTTTGTTCCCGTCAACTGCGGCGGAATCCCTGAGGGTTTGCTGGAAAGCGAGCTATTCGGGCATGTGAAGGGAGCCTTTACGGGAGCGACGGAAACCCGCGCCGGGTTTTTCCAAACTGCCGATGGCGGCACCATCTTCCTTGACGAGATCAGCGAGACCAGCCTCGCCATGCAGGTTAAGCTACTTCGCGTCCTTCAAGACAAAGAAGTCGGCATGGTTGGTGACGCACGCACCAGAAAGGTCGACGTGCGTATAGTGGCGGCGACCAATAAGGACCTGCAAACCCTGGTCAAGAAGGACCTTTTCCGCGAGGACCTATTTTTCCGTCTGAGCGTCATTACTATTGCCGTGCCGCCTCTTAGTGAGAGAGGAAATGATATCCTGATTATGGCTCGCCACTTTACCAGCAAGTTTGCCAAGGAGATGGGCAAACCACCCTTTCGTTTTTCCGACAATGCTCTGAAAGCCCTAAAAAGCTATGACTGGCCCGGAAACGTGAGGGAGCTGGAAAATGTCGTCCAGCGACTAGTAGTCATGACTGACAGCGACGTCGTCGATGCACCCGATCTGCCTTCGTTGATGCGGTTTTCAGCCCCACGCCCGAAGCGGCTCCATCGAACATTGGCCGAAGTAGAGAAAGAGCATATCCGCAATGTCCTGGCCGGTGTGGGTGGCAATAAAACGCACGCAGCCGAGATACTTGGTATCGATCGGAAGACCCTCAGAGAGAAATTGAAAGAGAACAAGACTTCCTAGTGCAGTGTCCCGCAAATAGGTTTGCGTATTCGTTTGGAGTAGCACGGGCATCCTGCCCGTGAATTATGGGCAAGATGCCCATGCCACAGCTCAACCTACCATCTTCTACTGAACACAGATTCCTGGAATACTACTCTGGATCTGGCTAGCCCGGTTATTTCATGAGTATTACGCATGATCTGTCGTAATGTTCTGATCTGCAAGTGGTTGTATCTGCCAGTAGCTGGGGTTTTACAGTTACACTTTGTCCCCTTCGGTCGCTCGCGATGATGGTGGATTTATGTCAGAACCCCGCAAGGGTCCTGACCTACTCAGGCCGACTCAATATGACGAGGAGTCCGCACCCACTGCTAATTGACAAAACTTCTACTTTACACGCCCGTAGTTTCTGATATAGGTTACGTGCAGATTTGGAGTGGAAGGTGAAATGAACGTCGTAGATGTCCATGAGCTGACAAAGATTTACCCCGGCCGTCAAGGGCAGGCCCTGCCGGGTGGGGTGAGGAAAGGCGGTGTGGTCGCGCTGGACAGCGTGACGCTCGCCGTTGAGCAGGGAGAAGTCTTCGGCCTGCTGGGGCCGAACGGCGCGGGCAAGACGACGTTCCTCAAAGTCCTGCTGGGGATCACACAGATAACCTCGGGAAGCGCCACCATAGCCGGTTTTAGTCCTTCAGATCCACGGTCGCGACAAAAGGTTGGCTACCTGCCGGAGAACCATCGCTTTCCCGGACATCTGACCGGGCTGGGGTTTTTGGAGCTTACCGGGCGCCTCTATAGCATGTCACAGTCCGAAATTGATACGCGCACCGATTACCTACTGGAGCTGGTTGATATGAACCGGTGGGTCAACATGAAGATCAAAAAGTACTCCAAAGGGATGTCCCAACGAATTGGACTGGCCCAGGCACTGATGTGTGACCCGGAGATTCTCCTGTTGGATGAGCCAACGGATGGCGTGGATCCGGTCGGTAAGATTGAGATTCGTCAGGTGCTCAAGAAGGTGCGCGACGAAGGAAAGTCGATCGTGCTCAATTCGCATTTGCTGTCCGAGGTGGAGGCCGTTGCCGACCGGGTGGCTATCCTGTCACGGGGCAAACTGATACGCCTCAGCACGGTCGAGGAATTGACCAGCCGGGCCAGCCAGTTCGAGGTAGAGGCGGATATCGGCAGCAACATTATCACAATCCCGCCGGAGGTGGGCAAGATTATCTCTATTTCCTCCAAGGGTCTTATTGCCGAACTGGTCGAAGAGAAGAATATAAACCAGATCATAGATCAACTACGCATGAAGCGGATTAGTATCAGGTCGGTCAAACCGATGAAAGTTACCCTGGAGCAGTCGTTCATTGAAACCATCACCGCTTCCAAAGAGGCGACGCCATGAGAGGCGTAACCAGAGACTGCGTGGTCGAGATGTTTGACCGCAAGACTATTTACCTGTTTGCGGCCGTGACTCTTATCGCGGTGGTGATCGCTCTTCTCTCACCGAAGATGGAGATTGAGTTCCATGCCACCGGCAACGTTGATATGGGATCGGTGGGCGACTTTCTGACTAACCCCGTTACAAAGGTGCTAAGCACCTACCTGAAGTTTATGGTCTTTCTGGCGGTAATGGCCAGCGCGGGATTGGTGCCGAATATGCTTTCCAAGGGCAGGGCCGATTTTTACCTGTCCAAGCCTATATCGCGAACTTCGCTGTTTCTGAATAAGCTGTTCGGTATCTGGCTGGTGTACGGGGGGACGATCGTGCTGTGCGGAATTCTAACGTACGCGGCGCTGGTGTCGGCGCACGGCTTTTTTGACTGGAAGATTCTCTACGTGTTTGCCTTGGGTCTTGTAAGCCTGTTTATATGGCTAAGCATCACGACCACGGTCGGTATTGTTTCTGGTTCCACAGTGATGAGTTTCATGAGCGCGTTTTTAGTCTGGGTGGCGCAGGTTATTCTTTATTGGCACGAGCAGATCAGGCAGTTTCTGGGGTCAAAGCCGGTCGGCTATGTTGTCGATGGTCTTTATTACATCTTCCCAAAGACCGGCGAAGTCTCCACGATAGCGAATGCTTGTGCCTATGGCAAACCGGTCGAAAGCTGGATGCCGCTATATAGTTCTCTCATTTTCTCAGTTGCGTTGGTGACTCTCGCGGTCATTATCTTTAAGCGCAAGAACTACTGAGCCGGAGCGTTCCTCTATAATTGACTTATTCAGTCCCCTTTTGAGGCAGCCTCCTTGTGATTCTAATCCGCTCTGCCCACTACTCGCGCGATATTTTCAGAATCTCGTACTTGAGCAGTCCCGCCGGGACGGTGATCTCAACCACGTCGCCGACTGCCTTGCCCAGCATAGCAGCACCAATGGGTGATTTCACCGAAATGATATCGTTATCAACGTCGGTTTCATCGGGAGGGGCAACGGTATAGAGAATCTCTTCACCGGTGCTTTGATCTTTGACAAGCACTTTCGCGAAGAGATACACCTTGTCATCTGGAATCTGGTCAGCGTCGACGGTGCGCACGCGTGACAGCTTGTATTGAAGGTCAGCGATCTTCCGCTCAAGATGCGTCTGGACTTCTTTGGCGGCGTGGTACTCGGCGTTTTCGGTGAGGTCGCCCAGTTCCCGTGCTCGTCTGATCTCAGCGACAATCTTCGGGCGCTCATCGAATTTTAACCGCTTTAGCTCCGCCTCCAATTTTAGGCGACCTTCTTTGGACAAGTAGATTGGTTCACTCATACAAAGAGAAACATAGTCTATCTTGGTACCTTAGACAAGGGAATGTCAACCCTTTTTGCATATATCACAAACAGCACCACCGAACAAGCCAGGCCGGGAAAGATCGGCTGAATCCCCAGCCAGAACTGTCCGCTGTCGGTCACGTATTGGGAAACAAACCAGACAAGCGACAGGCCGCCGCTCAACACAATTGACAGCAGTGCATACCGCGCGGGAAGCCGACGTTTGCCGACAAACGAAAAGAAGACCGGCACCAGCAGCGCCGGCGTGCCGATCGAACCAAAGACATACCAGATGTCAACTGCCGAGCGAAAGAATAGGGCCAGAAGCACCGCCAGCAGGGTTGATATAACCAGCCCAAGGCGCGTGTAGAAAAGAATCCCCCTCTCCCTGAGTTTCAAAAGCCGCCCCATAATGTCGTTACCGAAGGTAGACGCCGCCAGAAACGAATAGGAATCAATCGTTGACATGACCGTTGACAACAGCGCCAGAGCGAACAGACCTAAAAGCCCTACCGGTAGAACCTGCATAGCCAAAGCCGGATAAGAAGCGATCGGGTCGGACAACGAGGGGAGGATCGCCCGGGCGTACAAGCCGCAGGTGGTGGTCAGAAAGTCAAAGAAGGCCCAGCAGACGATGGAGATCAGTATCCCACGGCGTGCAACTGTGGCGTTCTTGGCGGCGTAGCAGCGCTGATAGAAGGCCGGTTCAATGAGCGTTGCCAAGGCAATAAAGTACCAGGTGGCGATGTACCAACTCGTCCTTCCACCATGCCAGGTGAAATGGGACGAAGGCGTTGCTGCCTTTAGAAAATCGAGGCCGCCGTAAGTAAAGTACACAGTCATTAGTAGAACAACGAAGCCCATGAACATCAAAGCAAACTGAAACAGGTCCGTGCGCACCACAGAGGCAAACCCGCCCAGGTAAACATAAATGATTGAGAAAAACGTCCCCAACAGAATCCCCAGCCAGAACGGCCAGCCGAACAGGTACTCGCACAAGACGCCTAACATCAAAACGTAAGCCGCCGGGACGGTCATAAGATATATGATGACGGAACCTGCAACTGCCGTCTTTGTGTCGTAGGCCTGCGCCAGGCGGTCGGGGATAGTGAGGACCTCAGATTCTCTGGCCTTTTTGGCAAGAAAGACGGCAAACAAAAAGGCGGCCAGGTAATATGGCGCGCCAAAGACCAGCCAGTTTGACAGCCCATACCTAAAGCTGTACTCGCCCACCCCTAAGATGCCGCCATACCAGGTCGACACCAGGCTGGCAACGAAAGCAGGCAGGGTGAGCACCCGCCCGCCTACGATCAGCTCACTGGTTGAGCTGTCCCCTCTCAATCTCCTGGACAGACCCAGGTAGAGCAGGACGGCCAGGTAAAGACCGATCAGGGCATAATCAACAACATGCATCCGGGCTCGCTAAAACAACTCCAGTTTTAGCTGGGCGTAAAACGAGCGTTCGGCCGCCACGAAATATTCTGCCTCGCTAACAAGCGTGACTGGGTCGCCTACATTGTCGACATAACCGTAATTCCATCCATAGCCGGAGGCTTCGTACTTTTTGTCAAAGATGTTGTCCACTCTGGCCGAGAGAATCAAATCACCAACATTCAGGAAGTTTGTCAGTCTATACGATGCTGACAGAGACGAAATGAAATGGGGATCAATCACCAGATAATCGAGATTTAGAAGCTCCATGTACTGCTTCCCGGCAAAGCGTGCACGATAGGTTATCCGGAAGCGATCACTACTGTAATCAGCGACTAAGCTACTGACATAATCCGGGAATCCCGGTACCTTCTTGTCCTTAAAATCGACATTCTCCAACCCTACATAATTCCAAGTAGCATCATAAACTTCCACAATACCTACATATTTTTTAATTCTTTGGTAGTTGTATGCAAAGTTTCCGCTCAAACTAAGCCTGTCCAGAGGCTTTACGGACCCGGCAAGCTCTACACCGGCGTGTACTGAACGGTCGGTATTCACTGTAATGGCAACACCGCTCTCGTTAACGCCACCGTAGGGAAGAATCTCGTCGTGGAAATCCATCCAAAAGAAATTGATGCCAAAGGCATACTCACCTGTTCGATATTGACCTCCCACTTCGAAATCATACAACCGTTCGGATTTGGCAGTTGGATTGCCAAATTCAATAGAGAGTGTGTCGTCCCCAGACGCGGAAAGGCTGACGGATTCTATCTCTAGAGATGGCAATAGGTCCGGATCATCGGCCTCATAGATGGCTTCGTCCGTTGGAGTACGAGATGCCACGGCAAAATTGGCAAAAAGATTTGCCTGGTCGGTTACTTTATAATTCAGGCCGATGCGGGGCGAGAAAAACAACCAGTCGACAACATAGTCGTACCCCTTGAAGGCGCCCATCTTGACCTGGTCAAAATCATATCGAATGTAGCGCAACTGGCCCGTTGCCTGGGCGCTGAGCTTGTCGCTGAACCGGTAGTGTTCCTGACCGTATATGGAACCGACTTGTTTCTTGCCTGCGTAGTTGTAATACCGATGCGTTGGGTCTGTCGCTCCGTCGAGGAACTGCGCCGAAACAACCTGTCCCCAGTGGTCGGAGTCGAAATAATAAAAGGAGCCACCGATGGCGTGGCTGCCTTTTTCATGTTCAATATGGAGTCGGGGATTCCAGCCGACCTGATTCTTGTTGACCCATTTCTGACGCACCAGGTTGCCGCTGCTGCTGTCAGAGAAGGAGGTAAGATTGTGTTCAAAATAGTCCCGATTCCCTTTGAACTGCTCGTAGTGCCCCTTGCCTCTGATGTAATACAGCGTATTGGATAGGGTCATCCGGTCGTTGAGCTTATACGTATTGTGCAGTTGGTAGTGGGGCTGGTTGAAATTGTCGGTGGCATTGCCATAGGTCAAAGGATTCGTCCGCCGATCCTTTCTGAGATCGTCGCGTTCGACTCCATAATACGCCAGGTGCATTCTCATCGGGCCGCCATAGACGTGTAGCTCCGTAGTCATACGCGGGTCGAGCCGAGCTATAGAGTAGTAGTACGACCAGCCTGCGTACCAACTGTTGTAGCGGTAGCCGCCAGTCTTCTGCTTGGAGAACCGACCCGCAAACAACCAGCGGCCGTCAATCAGACCGGAGGAATACTCGATGCTCTGCTTGTATATGTCACTGACGGACTTGCCGCCGGAAGTGTACACGCCGTAGCCGGTAGAAAGAGTGGTTTTCCGTGGGCGGCTGAAACTGTTGGTGACAATGTTGATCGAGCCGCCAAAAGAAGCGTCGCCATAAAGCGAATTGCCCACCCCACGTTGCACCTGAATATCGGTGACAGTGGCGGCAAAGTCGGGCAGATCGACAAAATACGTGGCATGGTCCTCAGGGTCATTGAGAGGGACGCCGTTGATGTAGGTGACGATCCGCTTATCGTCAAAGCCGCGAATCTTGATATAGCTGTAGCCTAACGCCGAACCGCCATCGGAGTATGCATAAAGGTTTGGCGTTGTCTCCAACAGCAACGGAAACTCACCCACCGTGTAATCCCGCTCGATCTCGTCCTGGGACACATTGTCGAACGCGATCGGGGTAATGCCGACCTGAGCCCGGTCCGCGGTGACGACTACTTTCTCCAGTGGGTAGTACATAGGGTCCAAAACAACGGTGTCCGGCAGGTCAATCAGATTGAACTGCCGCGATTGGTACCCTACCGACGAAAAGGTAACCCGCGTCACTTCCTCATCATAGGGTAGAGCAAATACGCCCTCATCATTGGTGACGGCGCCGACGCCGGTGATATCGGTGACAACCGATGCACCAACCAACGGCTGTCCCTCGGGATTGACCACTCTCCCTGTTAGCTCCACGGCTCCGGTGGCCTGTGAGCACAACAGCAAGAGGGCAAGAAAAACGGTTATACGCTTCATGACACAACCTCGCGTTACAGGTTCACTGGTTTTGCAAGGTTCCGTCCTGAATCGATAGGTTGGCCTCGAAATCGAAGCGCGGGGGATGCGGTTAACATCTCCGTTTCCCTACGCCGGTATTACCCGGATCAGGTCATGGGGGTTTGTTCTCAGGCGGTTCTTATTACGCCACCCCCAACGGAACTATTTCTACACTATAAGTTACGCCTTGGCCGGCAATCATACAAGCAGTTTTCCGGAAAATCTTTATCGAGAGAGATTGCTCCGTCGCCGACATCGCTCCTCGCTATGATCTTTCCTGGGATTTCTCAACAGCTTAGCTACAACCGCCCAGGTCGCCTATCTTTATCTTGACTAAGGGGTTTAACCCTATTATTATCAAACGATTATAGGCGTTTTAGGAAAGGAAGATTGAGTGGTTTACGGTGTCATACTGGCCGGCGGAAAAGGTGAGAGGTTCTGGCCGCTGTCACGGGCAGATCGACCCAAGCAGTTTCTGAAGCTTACCTCCGACAAGACGATGCTGCAAGAGACGATTGACAGAGTCCTTCCCCTGATCCCCATCGAGAACATTCGCATTGTCACGAGCAGACAAATGTGCCAGTTCATTCTTGATTCAATGGACAACGTCAAGGAGGAAAACATCCTGTGCGAGCCGGTTGGCCGCAACACCTGCGCGGCGATTGGATTGGCGGCGGCCCATTTACTCAAAGAGGACCCCCACGCCGTTATGGTAGTCTTATCGGCCGACCATTTAATCCGTCCGGCGGAGAAGCTGCTTGAAATACTTAAGGCCGGTACTGCCATTGCCTCTTCTGAGGATCGCCTGATAACGATCGGCATCACTCCGACCCGCCCGGAAACCGACTACGGGTACATTAAGTTAGGTGATATGTACAAGCACGAAGGGGGCTGCGTCGTGTACAACGTCTCCGGCTTCACCGAAAAACCAAAAGCGCAGGTGGCTCACGAGTACTATTACAGCCACAACTATCTCTGGAACAGCGGCATGTTTATCTGGTCGGCAAAATCGATCCTCAACGCGATCGGCGCCTGTCAGCCGGAGATGAGCCAATTGCTCTCCGTTTATTCTCAAGACATCGGAACGGAAGCGGAGACCGCCTCTCGGGAGGAGTTGTATCAGAAAACAGTCTCGATCTCAATTGACTTTGCCGTCCTGGAGAATGCCGAAAACGTCCTGACAATCAAGGGAGACATCATCTGGGACGACGTGGGAGGCTGGCGCGCGCTGGAGCGGTATAAGGAGATGGACAGAGATCACAATGTCGTTATTGGCGACGCCGTGATGGTGGAGACGTATGAAACCACGGTCTGCAACAACAGTGAGGGCATCATCACGACGCTGGGGGTGTCGGACCTTGTTATTGTGAGAACCGACAATATCACGATGGTGGCGCACCGCACCAAAGCGGCGGAGATCAAGAAGATACTGGACAAGCTGGAAGAAAATGAAAAAACTGATCAGTATTTGTAGCCTTCTAACTCTCGGCTTTAGCTTTGTCCTATTCAGTGGCTGCTCCCGCCCACAAAAACCAAGCGATGAAACGCAAGAGGCTGATTCCGGAGATCGAGACCACCGCTTCGACCCGCTTGATTTGAGCCAGGACATGGAGATTGTGCCGCAAAAGTACCCTCGAAGCGGTGAAATAGGCGGGCAGCTTGAGGCGGTTGAACTTGAAGCTGCCATCGATGTTACGGTCACGAGCCCTGTTGTCGGCCTTACCGATGCCATCGACACGCTGAACCATCAAGCCTATCGAGTTCAGCTCTTCACCAGCAAGTTGTACGGAGAGGCTCGTCAAGTGCTAAGGGTGGCGCAGGAGATATTTGATCGGCCGGTTTTTCTTGACTACGAGGTGCCGTACTTCAAAGTGCGTGTCGGCAGCTTCTCCGATCGGGAGGATGCTGAGGATTACCAACAGAGGGTTAAGGCAGCCGGGTATCCCGAGGCCTGGGTGGTGATGGTTAATGTGGGCGTTGCGAAACCGGCCTCCCTTTATCCTGAGGGCACCCCGCCGGCGTTGGAGGACAGCGTCAAGTACGAGGAAGGTTTTGGACCTCATGATTGACCAGAGCATCATTGTCGTGGATGTTGCCGCGCCCGATCTCGAAACGATCAACCGAGCAGTTGACATACTGAAAGCCGGCGGCCTGGTGGTGGCGCCGACTGAAACCCGCTACGGTCTGCTTGGACGGGCGGACAAAGCTGACGTGGTCGAGAAAGTCTACCGGTTGAAAAAACGAGCGCTTTCGCAGCCGATCGCCATATTCGTGGGAAGTCTTGAAATGGTTACGCACTACGCCGAGTTGAACCCACCGGCGCAGTTTCTGGCCAGGCTGTTTTTGCCGGGGCCGCTGACGCTGGTTTTGAAAGGGTTGCCGGAGTGGGACAACCCGGTGGCGCACAACGGCAAGGTGGGCATACGCATTTCAACGGCGCCGGTGATTCGAGAGATTATGGAAAGGGCTGACTTCCCACTCACTGCCACCTCGGCCAATCTCTCCGGCGCGACTGAACTGAGTTCAATAGATGATATCTCCCGTGCCTTAGGAGCTGCTGTTGATCAGTATCTTGATGGCGGCGTGCTTGATGGCGCCCCTTCCACCGTGGTTGATTGCAGTGGCGATACTCCCAAGATACTGAGGGAAGGGGCGATCGACAAAAAGGAGATCATGACAGCTTTGAGAACCCAAAAAGCATGAGCGAACCGCTTGTCATATTGTTCGTATGTACCGGGAACACCTGTCGTTCGCCTATGGCTGAGGGGGCGCTGAAGATGTTGCTGTCTAAAGAGCGCCCGGGGAAATTCGAAGTCGTCTCCGCCGGCACCGCCGGCACCATCGGTTTTCCCGCGACTATTTATGCCATAGAGGCGGCCAAGATATGGGATGTCGATATATCTAAACATCAATCGCAGCCGCTGACCGCGGTCTTGATTGACCGGGCGGACTTGATTTTTGCCATGACCCCAACGCATCTGCAGGAGATTCTCAGGATTCGGCGGGGCGCAGACAGCAGGACGTACCTCTTCAAGAGCTTTCCCGATCCGACCCGAAAAGGAGAAGGCGTGGCCGACCCGATTGGACAATCCCTGGATGCCTATAACGAAACGTTTCTGGAAATTGGTGAATACTTGGGCAAGCATCTGTCGGAAATTGTAAAAAGGATTGATGAGAAGACAAATGCCGCGTAGGTCCGTGTTGCAAACGATAGTATTGGTGCTGCTGGTGTTGGCGGGAGCTTTCCCTCTGTTTTACTTCGTGTCGGTGGAGGTCGGTATTGCCCAGGCCTCGGAGGATTCGACCCAAGCAACAGAGGGAATCAATTCCTTCGATCGTTTTGTTGAGAACGTCGCCTTCGGGGTGAACGAGAAGTTTACCTTCGATATCAATTACGGATTCATTAACGCCGGCGTGGCCACGATGGAAGTCGTCCGTCTTATCGAGTATGAGAACCGGCCCTGTTACCAGATAGTCTCGCGAGCCAACTCCAACAGGTTCTTTTCGACCTTCTATAAGGTCGACGACCGGGCCGAGTCTATCATTGACGCGGTGGGGGTTTTTAGCTGGCAGTTTGAGAAGAAACTTCGTGAAGGCAGCTATTATTCCCACCGGATATGCAGTTTCGATCAGCGAAACCACACTGTGTACTATAAAGACGACACCTTGGCCGTTCCTCCTTTTGTCCAGGATGCCCTGTCGGTGCTCTACTACATCCGCACGCAGAAGCTTGAGCCGGGCATGTCCCTGTACGTAGATAACTTCACCGACGGTAAGCTGTATCCTCTTGAAGTGAAAATCCTCAAGAGAGAAACGATCACCGTCAAGGCGGGCACCTTTGATTGTATCGTGGCCGAGCCGCTGCTGAAGACGGTGGGCGTTTTCAAACACACGGGTAAACTGAAAGTCTGGCTCACTGACGACCGCCTGAAAATGCCGGTGCTGATGAAATCAAAAGTGCTGGTGGGGTCAATCACGGCAGAGTTGACCGACTACCAACTGGGCGAAATCGAGGCGTTCTGAACATGCCCAAAAAGTCGGCCAAACCACAGCCGATCGATCTCAATCGAGTCAAACGCTATCCCCATGCGCGGCGGACGAACAAAACCGAGATACCGGCTTTCGGCCGTCCCATGAAGAAGATTCGGGGAGCGGATTTTTTTGAGTCCCTGCCTGACTTCCTGAAAGCGGCCGACCTGAACGAGTTCATCTCACTGGTGGTCAAGGCCCGCAAGCGGGGCTTCCCGTTTCACCTCCTGATGGGGGCGCACATCATTAAGGTCGGACTCTCGCCGGTAATCATTGATCTGATGAAGCATGACCTGGTCACGGGGCTTTCATTCCACGGTGCCGCAGTGATTCACGACCTGGAACTGGCCTTTTTCGGAGGCACCTCGGAGGACGTTCAGGCCGGTCTCGTGGACGGCTCGTTTGGAATGGCACGCGACACTGCGGAGCTGTTTGCGGGAATATGCGAACTCGCTGACAGAAATCAGATCGGTCTTGGAGAGGCCAGTGGGCGTTTCATCAATGAGGCGAAAGCAAGACACCGCAAGCTGTCGGTTTTCGGCACGGCGCATCAACTTGGCCTGCCAGTGACGGTACACATCGGAGTGGGTACCGACATTGTTTGTCAACATCCCGAGTACAATGCCGCCCAGGTCGCGACTGCTTCCTATCTTGATTTCCGCATTCTTTGCTCGCTTTGTGGATCAATTGATCGGGGGGGAGTGGTTGCAAATATCGGCTCAGCCGTTATATTACCCGAAGTTTTTTTGAAAGCGCTGACGGTTGCCCGAAACATCAATCGAGGCAAAAGTCGGCTGGTGACGGCGAACTTTGACATGATTACACACTATCGTCCCACGGAGAACGTGGTTAAGCGCCCGACCTTCAAGGCGGGCAAAGGCTTCAATTTTGTCGGTCACCATGAAATCATGGTCCCCCTGTTGGCCTGGGGCCTCAAGTTAAAGTTTAAGTCCTAAGGTAGGATAGTTTCGGAGTTTGGCATGGCAAAGCTTGTTGAATGCGTTCCCAACTTCTCGGAAGGGCGTCGCCCGGAAGTAATCGATGCCATATGCAAGGCTATCACTTCCCTCGACGGCGTCGTCCTGCTTGACAAAGAGATGGACTACGATCATAACCGGGCGGTAGTGACGTTTGTCTCTCATCCCAAGATGGCCGTGGAGGCAGCCTTTGAGGGATACAAGAAAGCGGCGGAGTTGATCGATATGACCACCCACAAAGGGGAGCACCCCCGTATGGGAGCCTGCGACGTCTGCCCCTTCATTCCCCTGTCGGGTATGACCATCGAAGAGGCGGTGGAGCTGGCTAACCGGTTAGGCAAGAAGGTTGGTGATGAGTTACAGATTCCCGTCTATTTGTATGAAGATGCCGCCACGACGCCAAAGAGGAAGAATCTGGCCAAGGTGCGCACCGGCGAGTACGAAGGGATTCGCGACGCCATCGAAACTGACCCGGCCCGCAAACCCGACTACGGCCCGGCCAAAATGAACCTCAAGGCCGGTTCTACGGCGATCGGTGTCAGGTTCCCCCTGGTGGCGTTTAACGTTTACCTTGACACCAACAAAAAATGGGTCGCGGACAAAATCGCCGATGCCATCCGCAGCCTGAGAGGCGGCTACCGATTTGTCAAAGCGCTGGGGTTTGAGATCAAGGAGCGTAACCAGGTGCAGATATCCATGAACCTGGTTAACTACACCAAGACACCTATTTTCCGTGTCTTTGAAACGATAAAATCGGAGGCCGCGCGCTACGGCGTCAACGTGACCTCCTCGGAAATTATTGGACTGGTGCCGAACGATGCCATACTTGACGTTGCCGATTTCTACCTGAGGTTCGAGAACTTCTCCAAGGATCAGGTTTTGGAAGAGAAACTTCGCTCGATCGGGGGAGGCAGCGCGGGAGCCGTTGGCGAAACGTTTTATGATGAAGTAGCATCGTCATCGCCCGCTCCGGGTGGCGGTTCGGTGGCGGCCTCGGCCGGAGCCCTGGGCGCGGCGTTGTCGGCCATGGTGTGCCGGCTCACCGTCGGCAAGAAGCAGTATGCCGACGTAAAAGATGAACTGTCCGAGGTGCGTGATAAAGCCGACTCTCTCCGCACTGAATTGACGCAGCTCATTGAAACCGACAAGGAAGCGTTTAACAAGGTGATGGCGTCGTTCAAACTACCGCAGGGTACAGAAAGAGACGAGGCGATAGAGAACGCTACTAAGGAAGCGGCGCTGGTGCCTCTGACGGTGATGCAAAAGTCGCTGGAAGTAATGAGACTGGCCAAAGCCGTTGCCCAGAAAGGAAATGAAAACTCGATATCCGATGCCGGTGTGGCCGGTTTGATGGCGATGGCGGCCGTCGACGGCGCCGGGTACAACGTCAGGATTAATTTGACATCGCTTGCGGACGGTGACTTCGTGGCCGCGACAAAAGAAGAAGCGGAGGCGGTTCGCAAAGAAGCGGAGGGACTGGCGGCGGCCATTCGAGTGCGGGTGGAAAGCAAGCTGTGAATGAAAAAGTGGATTGACTTGCATTTGCACACAAACCACTCGGATGGAACCACTTCGGCCGCGGAGCTGCTGGAAATCGTACGTGCAAAAAAGCTCAGCGCCTTCTCGGTCACGGACCATGATACCCTGGCAGGATATTGGGCCGTACGGAGTCTGATTAGCGAAGCTGACCCGGAATTGATCCCCGGACTGGAGCTGTCCGTCACGGCGGATGGAGGTGACTTGCACTTGCTGGCCTATCTCTTTGATCCCGATAACGAACCGCTGAAAGCCGCCCTGGACAGATTTCGAGAGAGACGGAACCATCGAGCCCGCTTGATCGTTCAAAAGCTCAATGAGATGAATATCGACATTTCGTTCGAACAGGTGCAAAACGTGGCCGGCGAGGCAACTATCGGACGTCCCCACATTGCCGATACCATGGTCCGCTCGAAGGCCGTTGGCTCCTACGAGGAAGCGTTTGAAAAATATATTCGCAATGGCGGGCCCGCCTATGTGGCTAAAATGAGTTTTATCCCCGAGGAAGCGATCTCACTGGTGCATCGGGCCGGCGGAGTGACGGTGCTGGCTCATCCCGTTATCGATAATACCTCGCGTCATATTGAGATGCTGGCCGGGTTTGGGCTGGATGGGATAGAAATATATCATCCCGTACACAAGCAAAACGACATTAAAAGATTGAAGCATCTGGCCGAGCAGTACCGGCTGCTTGTTTCCGGGGGTTCTGATTTTCACGGACGTTCCACTATGTATGGTATGGTGGGATCGCAAAATGTTCCTGAAGAACTATTAGACGAACTAAAACAGAGAGCAGTACAAAAAAGAGGAAAGCATTGAAGAGGATACTGGCCCCAATTCTGGTTCTGATGATCGGCGCTTTCTCGCTGGCTCGGGCAGACGAGCTGTCGCGGGAGAGACAGATCGAGATTATCGAAAACTACATGTATGTCACCGGGCAAACCATGCAACTGCCGTCGCAGGCACTGGAGGCAGTGTCTGGTCACCCCGAAGAACTGCCGGTGAAGTGCGGCACGCCGGCGGTGATGGACTTTGTTCTCAATCGTGATAAACTCGATCCGGAGCTTTTGCAAGCGCTGGGGGTTAGGTTTTGGCCCAGGCCCACCTACCCAGATGAGCGCGCCTATGACAGCCCCAACGGCCTCTTTAAGATTCATTACACCACCACGGGTGATCATGCGGTCTATCGGGCAGGAGATGACCGCGACGGTGACGATGTGCCCAATTACGTCGAAGACATGGCTCTCATCCTCGAGTCGGTCTATGCCCACATCATCGATACCCTTGGCTATGACCCGCCGCCGGTTGATTCGTTTTATGAATCCGGAGGTGATGAGAAATACGACGTTTACATTAGCGATCTCGGCGGCGGCATCTACGGGTATACCTACCCTGACGAGTACGCTCTCGACGACATCAACCGCACCCGGGCCACCTCCTTCATAGAGTTGGAGAACGACTATGAAGAAATGCCGGCGTATAAAAATCGACCGCTCGATGCCGTCCGAGTGACCTGCGCCCATGAGTTCTTCCATGCTGTACAGTTCGGTATTGATTTTACCGAGGCTGAGGTCGACATCATTAACAATGATACGCTGGTACGACGGTACTGGATGGAGATGTCGGCTGTCTGGATGGAAGAAGAGATCTATGACGATATAAACGACTACTACAGCTATCTGCCGTACTTCTTTAACTACCCGCGAGCGTCTATCCAGCAGTTCAATGGCAGTGGAGACTTTCACCCGTATGCCTCCGTTGTTTTTCCCATTTTTCTTTCGGAAAAGTTTGGGCGGGACATCATCAAGGACATCTGGCTGCGCTGCGGGAACATGGGGCCTGGTCCCCAATTTCTGATAGCCACCGAACTGGCCCTCGATTCCATAACTGGAGATACTCTGGGTTTAGGTTTGCCCACCGCTTTTCGCGACTTTGCCCTGTGGAACTATTTTACGGGAGATAGAATCCGGTTTGCTCCTGAGGGTGTCGGTTATTCTGAAAAGGAGATGTATCCTGCCATTCCCGATTCGGAAATTACCAGACATACCTATTATCCTCTCTTGCAGTTGGCTAACAAGAACACTCGAAGCCCAGAACATAATGCTGCAGCTTACCTGCACTTTGACCACCTGCGTGCTGTGAGAATCGATTCCATTGGCTATGATACGTCAGCCTGGGTTTGTCGGATAGGCTCGTTCCCTTCGTGCGTGGATTCCCAACTCATAACGGTTCGCGTCGATACGTTCCTCACCATGCATCTTGGGTTTCAAGATCACTTTGTACCTCCTCAACGCTGGGGATTAAACATCGTTTTCCGACTCGATTCCATTCCTGATTCGTTTGTTGTCGATCAGTTCTTCTTACCGTATGGTTCCGACAATCGACGGGACATCATCTATCCCAACCTGTATCGAAGCGTCACGATGATTGTGTCTCCCGCTTCATACCTTAGGGAAGCCTATCATTCTCCACCATATGACAGTCTCTGGTATTACGTTCCGAAACTGCTGGATTCGGCTCGTATCGACACCCCCATAGTTAACATAGTTGCCACTCATTTAGTGCCGTATCCAAACCCGGCAGTAGTCGCAGATATGGAAGGGTTGCCGCTTAAGTTCAAGTTCGAGTTACTCACTGAGTTGTTTAGTTATTATGGCGCTGACGCGGTGTTCACAGTTGACATCTTCAGCATCGCAGGCGAGTTTGTTCGAGGTTTCGACGCCACGGTGATTCCTCAACAGGGCGAAAAGGAAGTAGAATTTATCACATCGTGGGATATGAAAAACCAACAAGGCACGGATGTAGCGTCAGGAGTGTATTTCGTGGTCGGACGTCTCTATACGATGGCGAAAAATAGGGGATTGCTGGCTGAGGACAAGGTGAAGGTCGCCATAATTCGATGATGAGAAGGCATCTCCTTGTCGCTCGCATCGCGCTCTTTTCGGCTCTTATCTACGTCCTTTCGTGGGGAACGTCTTATCTTCCTAATGTCAACTTCATATTTTTTATTGTTTTCTCCGCCGGTTTTTTGTGGGGGGCCGTCCCGGGAAGCCTTGTCGGTTTGATCGGCATGGGGCTGTGGACGGCGTTCAATCCGTACGGCCCAGCGCCGGCCCCAATCATGATGGCACAAGTCATCGGCGCCGCCGGCAGCGGTCTGGTGGGAGCTGTCTTCCGCTGGAGCAACTGGCAGCGAGACGGAGCACCGACCCTGGCGGGGCGCTTGATTCTTTCGGCCTTTTTGTGCACGGTCGTTTTTTACCTTCCGGTAAACATGATGGACGCCCTGCTCTTCCAGCCCTTCTGGCCGCGATTTGTCGGCGGCGCGCTCTGGGCGGCCATTTCTCTGGGGTTTAACGTCCTGATTTTCCCGTTGCTTTTCCGAGCCACCAGGCGCTTATATGTCAGAGAGAGTGCCTTTTAATGATGAAACGACTGGCTATACTTGCGTTGATCTGTCTGATTGAACCCGCGGCGGCGGATGATGAACAATCCGATTCTATGTTCGTTCCGGTAGAAGAAGACTCGATTCTTGCTGCTGACACTCTTTCATACGAACGGTCCCCCGAAGATAGTCTGACGGAGACCGACACCACCTCAGCCAGTTTTGAAGAGCGGTACGAACAGTTCAAGAAAAAACGTGAGCGCCGCCCCAACCTTTCGTACTTCGATAGTTTAGCCGCCTACTTCACTTCGGACCGCTTGAACCAGCGCCGCCTGGTCGACCAGTCCTTCTTTCACGACGCCGGTGACTATTTCCGATTTGATCCTTCCTATTTCATACTTGAGCCCCAGGTGACCCCCTTGCGCAAAACGGTGCAGCCGTTTGGTCTGTCCGGTGACAGGTTGAATCTTTTGGTGAACGGTCGCCGGCTTAGTCCGTTCGAGCATATCCTGGAGCCTGATGGCTTGACCGACCTCAATGATATTCCTACCGCGCTCGATGGCGACATCTTTCTCCTGCCCGGTCCGGTTGGGCAGGTTTTTGGAGGGAGCCGTTCAATTGCCACTCTCCTGACCCGGCCCGCGAGAACATCATCGTATGCTCCCGAAACCGCCCTGCTGGCAGATAAAGGTTCCTTCGGCTATTCGCATGTCCGCGGCCGATACTCCAAAAAGTTTGCGTCCGGGCGTGCCATCGACATGTCGATAGGCTACCGCGATGCCGACGGCCCGACTGTAAGCCGCAAGGATGATGCCTACCATTACTTCGGGAGCTTCTATTTCCCGATTGCGGGATCGTCCGGGTTTCGAGCCTGGGGTCAGTTGTATGATCGTGACGGCAACTTTGTTGTGCAGCCCGAAATGGCCGGGATGGCGGTGCTGCGGGAACGGTTTGACAGATCGGTGAGGTTTTCCTTTGATTTTCACAATAACGATAACACGGCACGCACTGAAATCGGTTACAAGCATCTCCGGCAGGGTTCCTATGTGAACGGAGTCTATAAAGGCCGCCTGAACCTCACTGGACATGGTGTGTTTAGTTTGCGGGAATGGATCTCCGGGCAAACTGTTTTTAAGGCACAGCTTGACGCTGACTATCTGGAATACGACGACGGTTATCAAAACCTAGGTCGCACCAGCGCGGAAGTTTTTCTCAGCGCTGCTCGACTGCAAGAAGGATACCGGTGGGCGCTGACAGCTGGTACCAAGTATGTGGAAGGTTTTGCCCTTTTGCCGGCGGCGGCGGGAGTTCTGTTTCGTGAGCTGCCCGGATTCTTTTTCATGTTCTCACTCGGTTATAGCGAGCGAGAGCCAATGCTGCACGAACTGCACCTCCCGTATCAGCATTCAACAATCTATGGCAGCAGTTCATCCGCTTATACCGAGCGTGGGAATAGTGACCTTGAACGGGAGAGAGAGCTGGTCGCGAATGTGACCGTGGAGTTGGGTTCACCTGAGAACAACATTGGACTGTCGGTAACGGGGGGCAAAATCTTCGACGGCATCGACTGGCATAACCAACCTGTAACCGATAGCCCCGGTTCGCCGACGCTTTTTTCTCCAATCAACGGCGATATTACTTTTGTCAATGTCTCCGTTCAGCCAAAACTGAAGCTAAGGAATTTCGTGACATTTACGGGCGGCGGCGCCTACCATTATCTCGACTATGATGCTTTTGAAGATAAAGCCTACAGCCCCGAATACCAGTTCTTCTCCGGAATGGAGCTGCACGTATATTGGTCTCAGAAGCTGCTTGATCTGTTCGCCTATGGCGAGATCGTCTACACCGGACCATACGATGGGTATAACAAAAAGGGGTTGGGGCAGCAACTGCTTGCTAACACGAAGCTGTCGTTTGGCCTGAAGGACTTTCGGTTCAACTTTATCTTTCAAAATGTGTTGTCCAATATCTATCAGGCCAGAGAGTATATCACTTTCCCCGGCCGCTACTTCTACTACAGTCTGACTTGGACTTTTCTCAATTAAAAGGCGTAATCTGCTTCTTATCATTTTCTTATGTAGACAAGTAGGTCATGGTTCGACTCCGCTCACCATGACAGATAGCGCCTGCTTTTTTGGGAGGGCACATATACATCAACCACGCAATCGCAAGAAATAAACCCGTCACCCTGAGCGGACAGGCTGTGTCGCAATCCATTCGTTCGGTCGGGTCTTGGCTCGTCTCTGGACGAGGTGTGACCCGACCGGAAAGCCACTTGGGTGCTGGGCAAGCGCTTGGGCAATGCTCGTCAGGTCACACCTCCGACTTGGTCGGCGGCAAGACCTGACGAAACCTTTTCATGACACAGCCTCGGAGTCGAAGGGTGAAACGAAACAAGCTGCCGCATCTATTTCACCTATTACGCAGTCAAGTAGGTCAAGCCCACTTGGGGCTTGACGTTGTGGAATCAAACGAGTGGAGATTGTCAAACCTCAAGAAGGCTTGACCTACATGGTTATGAGGGTAAGTTCTTGCACTCCTTGACTTATTTCTCTGGCCTGCCTTTATTCATTTCCATGACAACTTTACAGCTAACCCGTGAGCAAGCCTATCAAATGGTGGCAAAGAAGATAGGCATTAACAACCTGCTCAAACACATCCTGGCAGTGGAAGCCGGAATGCGAAAGCTTGCCGAGCATTTTGGTGAGGATGTCCAATACTGGGGCATGACCGGTCTTTTGCACGACCTCGATTACAACGAGACCAAAGACGACGAAGCCCGCCACACCTACCTGACACGCGACTGGCTGGCCGAATACAATCTGCCGGAAGATATGCTGTACGCCATCCACGCCCATCCGGGGCACGTGCCGTGCAAGAGCCGTCTCGACTACGCCCTGTATACGATTGACCCGGCCACCGGCTTTCTGGTGGCCTGTGCGCTGATGCACCCGGAAAAACGGCTGGCAGCGCTTGACGGCGCCTTTATCCTCAGACGCTTCAAGGAGAAGCGCTTTGCCGCCGGCGCCTTGCGGGAGAATATGGCGGCCTGTGAAAACCTCGGTCTGAAAGTCGATGAGTTCCTGCTGTTGGTTCACGATGGGATGCTGACCATTTCCGATCAGCTTGGGCTGTAGCCGATGAAGGATCCCCAGTCCCTGTGGCGAAAGGATATCCTGGGCTGGTCGCTGTATGATTTCGCCAACACCATCTATTCCATGAACATCGCCTCACTCTACTTGAAGCGGTACATTGTTGAAGACCTGGGCCACGCTGATTATTACTTCGATATCCCCTTCTCGATTTCGATGGCTATTGCCGCCGTGCTGCTTCCCGCCCTGGGGGCAATGTCCGATCACTCCACAAAAAAGAAGATCTTCCTGTTTTTGTTTACCTTTTCTTGCTGTATCGCCGTCGGTTTGATGGCCCTGGTACCTCCGTCGTTAATCCTGCTGACCATTGTGCTGTTTGTCATCGCCAACTTCTCCTATGAGGCCGGGCAACCGTTTTACAATTCGTTGCTGTACTCCGTCGCCGATGGCGCCAGGGCGCGGTTTGTCTCCGGCGTCGGCGTGGCCTTGGGGTATGTCGGTTCCATTTTGGGCATGATCCTGGTTTTGCCGTTTGTTACCGGCGGGATTTACTCATGGAACGTCCCTTTCATGGAGGCGGGAGGGAAACAGGCCTCGTTCCTGCCGACGGCACTACTGTTTATGCTGTTCGCCCTGCCGCTCTTCCTGTGGGTGAAGGAAGCCAAAATCATCAGGCCTAAAAAAGTCGGTTTAGCGGCATCCTATCGAGCGGTCTGGGCAGGAATCAGGGAGACCAAGAAGTATCCGGGCGTGCTGCGTTTTTTGATCGCAGACTATTTTTTTGAAGACGCGGTGGCGACAGTGATCATTAATATCGGCTTGTACTGCTCAATCGTTCTGAGCCTTGCCGAGCAGGAAATTACGACCTTTCTGATTATCTCGACCGTATCGGCTGTGATCGGATCGTTTGTCATCGGCAAGATCGCCCAGTACTGGTCATTGAAGAAACTGTTGAGCCTGATTGTCTGGGGCTGGGCAGCGACGCTGCTTATATTTCTGTTGACCGATAGTATGGTTGTGATATGGATTCTTGGCTCAGCGATTGGCATCCTTCTCGGCGGGCTGTGGACAACCTCACGACCGATGCTGGCTGAACTGGTGCCGCGCGAAGACCTGGGGCGATTCTTCGGACTGTTTTCATTATCGGGGAGAGCGGCGGCGGTCGTGGGGCCGTTGGTCTGGACAGCGGTGGTGTACTTTTTCAATTCGGAGAGATTCTTGGGCCGGGCGATCGTTGACCTTTTAGGCGAAGGGGCAGTGGACCCCGTCAAACTCCCTTACAAAATGGCCGTATTATCACTGGTTGTGATGATGGTTGTTGGCTTGTATATTTTCAGAAAGGTCCCCGACACGCGGGAGCTCAGGCATGGGTAGAAAAATCGGCGGCCGGTATTACTACTCCGGCGCGGTGCACATCCACACCACCGAATCAGACGGCACCAAAAGCCTGGATGAGGTAATTGCACTCGGTCAGAAGGTCGGCCTGGACTTTATGATGTTCGCCGACCACATGACACTCAGCAACCGTGACCGGGGTGGGGAAGGCTTTTACGGAAAGACACTGGTGGTGATCGGGTATGAGCATAACGACTCTGATGATATTCATCATTACCTGCTGTACGATGTCCCGCAGGTGTACCCTGCCGAGATGTCGCCAAAGGAATACGTGGCGGCGGGAGCGACGGACGGCGCTTTGGGTATTCTGTCGCATCCCGACGAAATCAGAAACAAACTGAAACGGTTTCCCCCGTACCCGTGGAAAGACTGGTCAGTTGAGGGCTATGTCGGCATTGAGTTGTGGAACCAGATGTCTGAATGGATGGAACAACTGACCAGGTACAACCTGCTGCTCATGGCTTTTTCCCCTCGCAAGTCAATGATTGGCCCTACCGAAAGGATACTGAAGAAGTGGGACGAGCTGAGTATGCAGCGGAAAGTGGTGGGTATCGCTGCTGTCGACGCCCATGCCTTTTCATTTAAGTTCGGCCCCCTTAACGTTGAGATTTTTCCCTATAAGGTGCATTTCAAGTGCCTGCGTTGTCACATCATCTTGTCTGAGCCAATGTCGACGGATTTCGAAAGCGCAAAAAAACAGCTTTACGATGCCATCCGCGACTGCCGCCTTTTCTTTTCCAACATGCGCTGGGGTGTCGCTGACAGGTTTGAGTTTTATGCCGAGAATGCATCCGAGCAGGTGGTCTGCGGAGGCTCTCTGCCGTCTGTTGACGATGTCCGCTTGCTGGTGAAAACCCCATCGAAAGCAACCCTGAAGCTGATTCATAATGGACAAATGATTGTTCAGACACACAGCGATAAACTCGAGTACCGAGTGACTCAGCCGGGAATATACCGGGTTGAAGCCTGGAAAGGAAAACGCGGCTGGATATTCTCCAACCACATCAGGATCGCCGTGTAGGCAGAGATTACCTCATATCGGCTCACTTAAGCAGCAACATCTTCCGGGCATCTACGTACTCACCCGCTTTCAATTCATACAGGTAGACGCCGCTGGCGACCGTTTGACCATGCTGATCTTTGCCATCCCAATCGACATGGTAGCTTCCGGCCGGTTTGACTTCATTAACCAGTCTCGTCACACGCTGTCCTAAAACGTTGTATATAGTGATTACCACGTGTGACCGCGACGGCAGACTGAACAGAATCGTGGTTGACAGATTGAAGGGGTTGGGGTAATTCTGGGATAGTGCAAACCTTTTAGGCAGAAGGTCGTCAGGGCCCTCCTCAATAGCCGTAGGCACCTGGAAGAGCGACTCCGGAACATAATACCCAAGGCTAAAATCGTAGTCGGGTGAGTGGTATGCCTCCCGACGGTACGACGCAGGGGATATAATCATAGTAATGGAATGATACAGGTTGGGATCGATGATTTGCAGCAGTGAGGGCACTCCAGCGGTGTCAATGTAAGGCAAAAAGAATTGATCCGCGATAAATAAATCGCGAATACTGTCAAGCTGGAAGACAACATTGAGCCCCCACGGCTGAGGAGGAGTAAGGTGCTGCCCATCCCCAAGGATGACATACATGGAGAATAATGAATCGATGTGCCTTATATCATAGCCGGATGCGGGGTCAGTCACCTGGGTGGAATCATGGCAATCCGGGAAAGTACCGCTGTTACAGACCCAGAAGCTGGTGTCATACTGCAAGCAGGCAGTCGAATCAAATGTGACATAGAATGCGGCGTTATGCTCTGGGTTTCGGGGATTCTCGTTCGCCAACTGCAAAACGGGGTACTCCGTATGCTTAACAATTGCCGTATCGGGAATGGCAGGATACATCTCTCTTTCAGAAAACCCAACTGCGTCAGGAGCGTAGTTTGCTCGTTGGCCAGTAAAGTAGTTCCACAAAACAAACTCGCGGAAAGCGGACGCCCAGTTATGGGAACCTTCACTGATGGAATCAATTGCTCTATCGGCGGTCAACAGAAAGTCGGGTCCGGCATTTTCATCGCATCGCAGCCAGATGTCCTTAATAATATCACGCCCAAATCTTTCGGAGAGATAGATAGGAAATACAACGGAGGCATACGGGTGGAAGTCTGCGACGGTACTTCTGAACTGCTGGATAGACTGCCGCGGGTAGTTGAAGAAAAACGGCAGGTAGGCGTAGTAGTCGTTTATGTCGTCGTAGATCTCTTCTTCCATCCAGACAGCCGACATCTCCATCCAGTATGGCCGAACAGACTCCTCCGGCCCAGGCTCGGCCTCGGTGACATCGATGCCAAACTGCACGGCATGGAAGAACTCATGGGCGCACGTCACCCGGACAGCATCCAGCGGCCGATTCTTATACGCGGGCATTTCCTGATAATCATTCTCTATCTCAATGAAGGAGGTAGCTCGGGTGTAGTTAGTGTCATCGATCGCGTACTCATCAGGGTAGGTATATCCGAAGATGCCGCCGCCGAGATTGCTAATGTAAACGTCGTACTTGTCATCACCTCCGGAGGGATAAAAACCATCAGTTGGCGGAGGGTCATAGCCAAGGGTATCGATGATATGGACATAAACTGAATCCAAGATTCCGGCCACATCCTCTACATAGTCGGGTACGCCATCACCGTTGCTGTCAACATCTGCTTGATAAACGGCATGAGTCCCCGAGGTGGTGTAATGAACCTTAAAAAGACCATTGGGGCTGTCATAAATAAGCTCATTGGCATAGGTGGGCCTATCCCAAACCTCAACCCCCAACGCCTGCAAAAGCTCCGGGTCCAGCTTATCATGGTTAAAGACAAAGTCAAGGACTGCTGGTGTGCCGCACTTCACCGGTAGCTCTTCGGGATAACCAGATACTGCCTCCAGTGCCTGCGATGGCAGTTGCATGGTTTGCCCGGTGACATACATGTAGTTTTTTAGGATCTCTTGCTGCTGCTCCGAGGTGAGGTGACCAGCATAAGTTGAAGGGATGCTGCAGCATAGAAGTAATAACATCGAGGGATACATTACCTTGATTGCGATTTTAATCATGAGTTTTACTTCTCCTACCAACAAGATAATTTTATTCACAGTATAAGACTACGAGCCTTATCTGTCAAGGCAGTTGGAAATCCGGTAGTCTAAACGACAGGTGGCTCACAGCTCTGCTGTGGGAAGTCTCCTTCGGTAGCGATACTGCGCACAGCAAGCTGTGCGGCACCGGGCCTCACGAGCTTCTGAGACAACCTCTCCCCGTCCGCCGCGTCCCAGAGGGAGTTGAGTAGGTCGAAAACCCCGCTGTGGCGGACGCCTCAGATACCGTCCGGTGTTCAGCAATCCAGTTAACGGATCGGGAGAACTCATCTACGAAACAGGCTCTTTGTGGCCTCAGGGCAGGACCAGTTTCATCCCGATCCGCTCTATTATTACTCTTTCAGAGATAAGATACAAGGGCAGGAGTTGGAGACTCCTGCCTATTTTTGGCAGGTCTCCGCCCTACGAATATGTAATAATTCAATTAGAAAATTATGTCAACCCGTCATCACGAGTCCGGCAGCTGCCGGACGTGGTGATCTCAATCATAGAACTGCTTTTGCAACAAGAGATTACCACGTCGTCCGCCAAAGGCGGATGGACGGTTCATCATGACGTAATCATAGCAATAGCAAGTCTGGCACACAAAGTCACCCTGCGCGGAGAGGCTATGTCACAAGTCAGTTTCGTCAGGTCTTGTCTGGCAACTGCCGGATGTGACCTGACGAGAATCTCCTGACCGCTTGCGCTGTAACATGGCGGATTTCCGGTCGGGTCACACCTCGCCTGAAGACGGGCCAAAACCCAACCGAATGGACGAATTGCGACACAACCTCCAGATTTGGAGGTGGCACCCGGTACAGCAACGAGTCGACATTTTTGGGAAGAAAAGCGTTGTTAATTTGTAATCCCCTCAGACGGAAACAATAACCTTTAACTCAGGAGGTGGATTATGCACCCCAGAACCCTGATTCTGATGCTGTTGCTGGCCGCAACGCTTATCGTCATCAGCACCCTTACCTGGGCAGGGGCTACCGGCCAAATCAAAGGAACCATCACCGACAAGGAGACTAGTCAGCCTGTTGCCGACGCCTTAGTCATGATTGATGGGACACCACGAGGCACCATGACTGATTTCGACGGCAAGTACTCCATCGAGGGGATTGAACCGGGCCTCTACACCCTTCTAATTACCCATGTCAATTACGAGCCGATTGAGGTGACATATGTCAATGTTACTTCTGACCTGGCGACTGAAGTGTCAGTCTCTCTTGAAAAGAGAACTACTGACATTGAACTTAATAAGGTGATTGTGGAGGGGAGAGGTAATGCTGCAGACGCGTGCCTGTTTTCACCCTCGACTATCGCACCGTACCAACTGCAGGCAAAGAAACGTTGTTACGAGGAGCGAGGGCTCGGTTTCCCGCCGGCGCACGGGGGTACATCCATCGTCAACGGCCATCCGTTTGACGCCATGTTTTTCAAGCACTACGGCGTCAATCCCTTTGTCGACACCGAGGATGATTATCTCTCCACCTTTGCTGTTGATGTCGACGACGCCTCTTACGTGATGACCCGTTCCTACCTCAATCGAGGGCATCTTCCGCCTGATGAAGCGGTCCGCACCGAGGAGTTTGTCAATCACTTCTCCTACAACTATGACGCCCCACGGGAGACCCCGTTCCGCGTTTATCTCGAAGGCGCCCCCTCCAAATTCGGTCAGAACTGTCAGCTTCTCAAAATCGGCATCAAGGGCAAACAGATTCGTCCTGAAAACAGAAAACCGGCCAACCTGGTGTTTGTCATCGATGTTTCCGGCTCGATGGCCCGTGAAGACAGGCTGACGCTCGTCAAGAAAGCTCTACGGCTTCTGATCGATGAGCTTACGCCCAATGATCAGGTCGGCATAGTGGTTTATGGTTCCCGCGGTCAGGTTGTGCTGGAACCGATCTCAATTGAGCGCGAGGTTGACATTGTTGCCGCGATCGAAAGACTCTGCCCTGGAGGTTCCACCAACGCCGAGGAAGGCCTTCGCCTGGGATACGAGATGGCACAGCGGAACTTTGAGAAAGGCAAGATCAACCGCATTATCCTGTGCTCCGACGGCGTTGCCAATGTCGGCCGGACCGGCCCGGATGAGATGCTCAAACAGATCAAGAAGTATGCGGACAAAGGGATCACTCTCACTACCGTCGGCTTCGGCATGGGCAACTTCAACGATATCCTGATGGAAAAGTTAGGCGATAAAGGCAACGGCCATTACGCTTATGTCGACAATCTGCCCGAGGCGCGGCGCATCTTCGTGGAAAACCTGACCGGTACGCTTCAGGTGATCGCCCGCGATGTCAAGATTCAGGTCGATTTCAACCCCGACGTTGTGCGCAGCTACCGTCTGCTCGGTTATGAGAACCGCGACGTCGATGACGACAAGTTTCGCGACGACAAGGAGGACGGTGGTGAAATCGGCTCCGGTCATGAAGTCACGGCGCTGTATGAAATCAAGCTGCATAAGGGAGCCTCCTCATCGAACGTTGGAACCATTTACATCCGCTACAAAGACCCTGACTCTGACGAAGTGACCGAGATCAGCCGCCGAATCTCGCGTAGTGTGTTTAACGGCGAGTTCGCCAAGACGTCTATGGAGTTCAAGCTGGCTGCTGCGGCTGCTGAGTTTGCCGAAATCCTGCGCAAGTCCTACTGGGCTAAAGGATCGGAGCTCAAAGACGTTCTTGCCCTCGTCAAGGAAATCTCGAACAAAACGGACTCCCCTGAGGTCATCGAACTGATGAGCTTGGTCTCAAAAGCGCAGCAGTATGAACAGCAGCTTGCTGAGAAGTAATACTAAGGTGCGTTCTAAGAAGTAACCAATTGGGGTGCAGTCATGCGGCGCCGCATGACTGCCGCCTCGTTAAGAGGCGTCTGGCGAGGTCACCTGTGAAGAGTGGAGAAGCAATCGAATTTCAAATACGCGGACAAATCCACCCCTTTGGAATCATTGGGCCGGAAAGTCTGCAATTAATGTGTAATAGCGGTGCAGGGACTTGAACCCCGGACACGCGGATTATGATTCCGCTGCTCTAACCAGCTGAGCTACACCGCCATTGCTTTGAGAGCGTCTTAAAAACCTAATTTATAGGCATTACCGTTACAGTCAATAGAATAATTGTGAGAGTTCCCCCAAGTCACAAAAAACCATAATTTCCACTTGCGAAAATACCAACTCGTTGATATCACTTACATTACACGAAATCCTGCCCAATTCCCGGGGAAGGCTCCTAAAAGCCGCCCCATCACACCCCGCTCGAACGATTGTCATATGTGACAATTTTTACAGTTTGTCAAATTGCCGTGGCTAAATGCGGTCGGTACCGTGCCGATAAACGGGCAAAGTCGCCGATAGAACGTTTTGTCGCTTTGGGAAATGTTTTTTCTTTTTTTTGATCTTCCCTGTTGACATGGGCGAGAGTTTGTATATACTAGTAAGTTGTTTTTGATGTTGTATGGAGACTGTTAGAGATTGAAATGAAGACTTTTATGCCGAAGGTTGACCCGGGTCGTCGCAAGTGGTATGTGGTCGATCTTGACGGCGTCATTCTTGGCCGGGCGGCGGTGACGGTGGCCAACAAGTTACGAGGCAAGGACAAACCGATCTTTACGCCTCACCTGGACACCGGAGACCATATTGTCGCGATCAACGCCAGCGGGCTGCGGGTAACCGGCAAAAGCAAGCCGGGGCAGATGAAGTATTATCGGTATACGGGTTACCCCAGCGGCCTGAGAGAAACCAGCCTGGCCGAGATGATGCAGAAGAAGCCGCAGGAGGTTTTCAGGCTGGCGGTAAAGCGGATGCTTCCGAAAAACCGCCTTGGTCGCAAGATGCTCAAGAAGCTGCATGTCTACGCCGATGATGAGCATTCTCATCAGGCCCAGAAACCGGAAACGTTAAAACTCAGATAATAGATTTCGAGGTATATGGAAAAGGAAGTTTTTGCCGCTACGGGTCGTCGCAAAGAAGCTGTCGCGCGGGCCGTGCTGACTCCCGGCGAGGGGAAATTCACGATCAACGGTCGCAGTATCAGTGACTACCTCATGCGTGAATCCCTTGTAGAACATGCCCGCAAGCCCCTGCTTGTCACCGAAACTCTAGGCACGTTGGATGTTCATTGCAAGGCACGGGGTGGCGGTTCGTCCGGACAGTCCGGGGCAGTGCGCTTGGCCGTGAGCCGAGCTCTGCTTCGCATGAACCCTGATTTCAAACAGCAGCTGCGCGAGGGTGGGTTTCTCACCCGCGATGCTCGTGAAGTTGAACGCAAAAAGTACGGTCAGCCCAAAGCGCGCAAGCGCTTCCAGTACTCCAAGCGTTAAGTTTAGACCAAGGCATCCCTCCCCTTGGGAGGGAAATAGACAGTCCCGGCTGACGTGATCGGGGGTCTCGTATCATGCGAGCCCGGTCGGGGTTGACGCCGGGGTGAAGAATAACCTTTTGTCGTAAGGAAACCTATGGTTTCTCCCCAGATCAAAGAATTGCTGGAGGCGGGGGTACATTTCGGTCATCAGACCCGTCGTTGGAACCCCAAGATGAAGCCGTTCATTTTTGCCGCCCGGAACGGTATTTATATTATCGACCTGCAGAAAACACTCAACGCCCTGCAAAAAGCCCAGATGAAAGTCCGTGAGGTGATAACTCGCGGAAAGTCGATCCTGTTTGTCGGGACGAAAAAGCAGGCCAAAGAGGTTATCGTCGAGGAAGCAGTCCGCTGCGGCGGTTTCCATGTCACCGAGCGGTGGTTGGGCGGCATGCTGACCAACTTCAATACCATTAAAAATTCCATCAAAAAGCTCAAAGACATAGAGCGTATGGGACAGGATGGCACGCTGGAAAAGTTCACCAAAAAGGAACGTGCCAAAATTGAACACGAAGCCGAAAAGCTGGAGAAAGTCCTTGGCGGTATCAAGGAAATGAACTTCCTGCCCGGCCTTGTCATCGTGGTGGATGCCAGAAAGGAAAAGATCGCCGTGGCGGAAGCTTCCAAGCTCGGTATCCCGATCGTAGCCATAATCGATACCAATGCCGACCCGGATCCCATTGATTTTCCCATCGCGGGGAATGACGACGCCATCAAGTCCATTCGGATACTTCTCCGGGCTCTGGTGGAAGCTGCCATGGAAGCAAAAACAAGCCTTACCGAAGAGATGATTGAAACCTCCACCGAGGAGTCACAGAAACCCCCGGCCACTTATGTATCTAAAGAACCGGACCAAAAGGGAAGAATTAGAAGGTAACAGCGATGAATATAACGGCACAAATGGTTAAAGAGCTCCGGGAAAAAACGGGGGCGGGAATGATGGACTGCAAGAAGGCTCTCGTTGAGGCCGATGGTGATTCCGATAAGGCGATTTTCGTGCTGCGCGAAAAAGGAATAGCCAAAGCCGCTTCCAAGGCGGGTCGAGTAACCGCCGAGGGTGTCATTGCCACCTATGTGCACACCGGCGACAAGCTGGGGGTGATGGTGGAGATAAACTGTGAAACGGACTTTGTCGCCCGCAACGACAAGTTCAAGACCTTTGCCCGCGACGTCGCCATGCACATTGCCGCCAGCTCTCCCTTGTGTCTGCGGAGAGAAGATATTGATTCGTCCCTGGTTGACGGCGAACGGAAGGTATATCGTCAGCAGGCGCTCAATGAGGGCAAGCCGGAAAAGATCGTCGACAAAATAGTCGAGGGGCGCCTGGAGAAGTATTATTCCGAAGTCGTCTTGATGGAACAGCCATACGTAAAGGACAACGATAAAACCATCACCGATTTTGTGAAAGATATGATCGCCGCTCTTGGCGAAAATATCAATATCAGCCAGTTTGCCCGGTTCCGTTTGGGTGAATGACGTGGAGTCTGAAAGCGAGAGACCTGTTTTCAAGAGGGTCCTGATCAAAATATCAGGGGAGGCCCTTATGGGTGCTCATGAATTCGGGATCGACACCCCCACGGTGGAATCGGTTTGCCGTCAGATTCGTGAGATCAAACAGCTTGGAATAGAGACCGGCATTGTTATCGGCGGGGGCAATATTTTCCGGGGTTTGAATGCAGCCGAAAGGGGGATAGATCGGGTTACCGCCGACAACATGGGGATGCTGGCCACTGTCATCAACTCGCTGGCTATGATGGATACTCTTGAGAAGATGGGCGTCCACACCCGGGTGATGTCGGCGATCAAACTGGAGGCGTTTGCCGAGCCTTATATCCGTCGGCGAGCAATCAGACATATGGAGAAGGGGCGGGTCGTCATTTTCGCGGCCGGCACCGGCAACCCCTATTTCAGCACCGACACGGCCGCTTCTTTACGCGCGGTTGAGGTCGGCGCCGAGGTGCTCATAAAAGCGACCAACGTTGACGGCGTCTACTCGGCGGATCCTAAAAAGCACGAGGATGCCGTCTTCTATCCCAGATTAAACTATATGGAGGTCTTGACCAAGGAGCTGAAGGTGATGGACTTGACGGCCATCTCCCTTTTGAAGGACACCAATATTCCTGTGCGGGTGGTGGATCTCAATAAATCCGGCAATCTGAAACGGGTGGTCCTGGGGGAGGATGTCGGTACACTGATATCCTGAGGCGTAAGCGGGATTTGTCTAAGATCAGGAGGAGTCGATATGTTGGATAAGTTGTACAAGGAAACCGAAGAGAGAATGCATAAGACCCTTGAAGCCGTGTCGCGAGAGTTTGCCACCGTGCGCACCGGCAAGGCCTCAGTGCATCTGTTGGACACGGTAAAGGTTGAAGCGTATGGTGCCAAGATGCCGTTGAACCAGTTGGCCACGGTGTCGGCGCCGGAACCGCGTCTGCTAGTTGTGCAGGCCTTTGACAAGAGCACCGTCGGCGACATCATCAAAGGAATTCAAGTGGCCGACCTCGGGCTAAACCCGCAGGTGGACGGTCAGATCATTCGCCTGCCGGTTCCGGCTCTTAACGAGGAACGCCGCAAAGAACTGGTGCGTTATTGCAAGACTCTCGCCGAGGAAGGTCGGGTGGCTGTTCGCAATATCCGCCGTGACTCCAATGAGCACATCAAAAAAGTGCAAAAGGATAAAACCATTTCAGAGGACCAACAGACCGACGCCCTCGAAAGGATCCAAAAGATCACCGATGAACATATCAAAGAGGTTGACGACCTGCTGGCAAAGAAGGAAAAAGATGTGATGGAGGTATAGGCGCCGTCCGTCCAGCTAAGGCATCCAGCCCGGGTTCACCAGCCCGGGTTTTTCTATTGAAGAGTATAGTAAGTCCATATTGATTGCATGTTAGTATAGTCGTCCCCCAAAAAGAAGGTGCTCACAGCGCTCCCTCCAGTCGCAGCAGCCTCTTTTTCATCTCAATACCCCCGCCGTACCCACCCAAGCCGGACGATCCCACTACCCGATGACAGGGGATAACCAGCGGCAGGTTGTTTTGCGCGTTGGCGGAACCAACGGCCCTGAACGCTCTCGGATTCCCGACGGCGCGGGCAACTTCACCGTATGTCATGGTTCTTCCATAGGGAATTTTTGCCACACGCCGGAGAACCTTCTTCTGGAACGGGGAGGCGTGTATATCCAATTTCAGGGTGAACTTTTTCAGTCGGCCATTCATGTAAGTAACAAGTTGCTTTTCAGCTTGTTTATTTACTTTCCCCCCGGAAGAAATCTCGTACTCGGAGAAAAGCTTCTCGATTTTTCCTTCGAAGTATTTTCGCGGCTCTCCGGGCAAAGATATGAGAGTTAAGCCTTTCTCGGTCGCCGCCGTGCGGATGGTACCGATCCTGGTAGAAAACGAATGAAGAAAGAGTTTTTTCATGTGTTCCTCAACGTTGGCCGTTGTGCCGGTCCAACAAATCTAAAAGTTCGGTTATCGATTCTATAAAGAAATCAGGGCTGGCCGCAATAACTTTTTCCCGACCTCCAAAAGGCGAGGCCACGGCGACCACTTTCATCGGCACCGCCCTCGCAGCGAGAATGTCATTGATGGTATCGCCGACGACGATAGTCCCCGACGGCTCGGCTTTAAGGCGCTTCAGGGTCAACCTCAAAATAGACGGGTCAGGCTTGACTTTTTCTACTTCATTCCCGGCCGTTGTCGCGTGAAAGAGCTTCTGCCATCCCAGCTTCTCGAGAATCCCGTTGACATTCGCCCTGATCTTGGTCGTGGCTATGGCCATACGGTAACCTCGGTCATCGAGCCGGCGAAGCGTCTGTGCGACACCGGGCAAAATCTCCGTGGAAGCTACCACCGTTTCTGCTGCCTTCACCCGAAAGTGCACATAAAGCTCTTTTAGGGGAGCGTCGGTAAAGTGGGGATACATCGTCTCCAGAGGATATCCAATAAACGCCTTGATCACCTCCGGTTTTTGCTCAGGCTGGCCCATCCGCCTCAGAGAATAATTGACCGCCTCAACCACCCCCTGTGATGAGTCTATCAATGTCCCGTCAAGATCAAAGATCAGATTTTCTATATTCGTCAAAAGAGCTTGTTTACTTTCCCAACCAGGTCGGTCAGAGGGACCTCATAAACCATGTCGATTCTGCCTAAGTTTAACGTCGCTGCCAAAATAGCGTATCCGCCCACCGAAGTCAACGGCCACTCACCCGACAAAATGATCCCTCCCGGCGCATCCCCGATATCAGGGAAGCCGTTGGCAACAATGACGCCATCGGCGATTTCAATCTCTTCCCCCGGAAGGCCGACCACGATGCCGTTGATATGTCTGCCGTAACTATCGGTAAACCGCACGATGTCATACCTCTGGGGCAGGGCGTGCAGGATCGGTCTGTTGACAACAAACACGTCAACCACGTATGAAAGCCGACTGGCCTTCAGCATATCTCCCTCGGAGTACAACGGATTCAGGCGATTGTCTTCCTGAATGAATATCTCAGGAAGGTTTCTCAGAGAAAAGTTAACGGGCGCAGTCGGGGATAATAACTGGTAGATCACCCCCACCAGCAGGAAAATGATGGCCGCCTTCCGGCCAGGTGGGGTTTTCTCCCGCTTAGCCTTCACGGTGCGTGCCAGATCGACAAAGGTAAAAGCGTAAAACAGAACAGGCAGCGCATACAGAGCCAGTGCGGCGGCAGGTGGGAGGTGCACAAAGAGGGAAACAATGAACAGCACTGAGGCCAGCAGCGTTACTAAGAAGATAAAAATGCCAAACAGATACTCACGCCAAAGCAGGTGTCCCAACCCGGGCAGGAGGAGATGCAGCAGGATGTTGTAAAGCAATGACCGGCCGTCTATCCTGGACACAAGCAGCCCCTGTTCAAAAAACGTACTATTTCCTCCACCCCGGTGGTGGGTTTACGAGACCATCCTGATGTAATCGAACAGGTTAACATCATTATCCCAACTTAGGTAACGCCCTCGGCGTCAAAAAAGTTACGGGGAACAATAATAATAATGGCCTAACTACAAAATGCGCAATGAGTTATTGATTTTTTTATGGTTCCGCCCGTTCAGGCGGCAACCAAACGATTGTGATAAGTGTATAATCTGCAAACGGATACGCCTGAAAGTTCAAACCCTGCTGAACTTGACATGATGAGAATAGCAGTTACATTAGTAACAGGTTCAGTCAAACCCTTACGGAATTGGAGGCTTTAATGGCTCGCTACACGGTTCAGCTTTTCGGTATCACTCTCTTTGCGCTGGCGACAATCTGGTTTGTCGGCTCGGGTGAAGCTGTGCAGAGTTCCGGATCGGACGAACCGGTGCTTTGGGCTGACACCGTTCATATAAATCTTGAAGCAGGTTCATCAAAGCAGGAAGAACGAGCCAAGAAGCGGGACTCATTTCTACGAGATGTCAAGAAACTGACGCAGACCGCCTTCAACATCAGGAACCAGTACATGGAGGAGGTTGACACCAAGGAGATCATCAAAGCTGGTGTTAAGGGTATGCTGGGCGATCTTGACCGGTTTTCGGTATTGATGGAGAAGTCTTCCTACGATGCCCTCATGGAATCAACCCACGGCAAGTACGAAGGGTTAGGAATGCAGATCGACGCCCGTGATGACCGCATTCGTATTATTGCTCCTATCGAAGGTACCCCTGCCTATCGCAAAGGCCTCAGGGCCGGCGACGTTGTCTGGGAGATTGACGGTCAGTCAACGGAAGGGATGACGGCCTCGGACGCATCCAAGCTGATGCGCGGCAAAGCAGGCACCTCCGTAACCCTTATGATTAAAAGAACCGGTATTGCTGAGCCGCTGGAATATGAAATTGAGCGGGCCGTCATTGAGTTAAAATCGGTCAATTATGCCGGGGTTATACCGGAAACGGATATTGGCTATATCCGCCTCTCTCGCTTTGCCGAGGAGACCAGCCACGAGTTGCGCGAAGCTATTAGCTCCCTTAACGAGAAGAACGTATCGGCCCTGATTTTTGACCTTCGCTCCAACGGCGGCGGGCTTTTGAACCAGGCCAAGGAGACGGCCGAACTGTTTTTGGAAAAGGGCCGCGAAATTGTTTACACCAGAGGCCGCTGGGAGAACAGCGAACGTCATTTCGAATCTGAGCGCCCTGCCCTGTTCCCGGATAAGCCGTTGATTGTTCTGGTTGATGAAGGCACAGCCTCAGCCTCAGAGATCGTTGCCGGGGCGTTACAGGATTGGGACCGGGGCCTCATTCTCGGCAGCACCACCTACGGCAAGGGCCTCGTTCAGCAGATATTCCCCCTCTCAAGCGACGGCAGTCTGGCCTTGAAACTCACCACCGCTAAGTACTATGTCCCCTCCGGACGCTGTATCCAGAAACCGGAAAAGCAAGACAAAAAGAAGAAGGCTTCCATACCTGAGGCCGACGAAGAGACTGAAGAGAGCGACACTCTCACGGTAACCGAAAAGGAGATTTTTTATACCAACGGCGGGCGGGTCGTCTATGGCGGCGGCGGAATTGTACCGGATATCGAGGTCAAACGCGAGACCTGGCGACCGATCGAGATTAACCTCTATCGCCAGTCGATGTTTTTCGATTTCGCCGTGAAATATGTCGCCGGACATCCTGAAGTCAAACCGAACTTCGAGGTCACCGATGAGATCGTCGGGCAATTCCGGGAGTATGTCAAAGAGAGAGATTTTGATTACAAGTCAACGCTCGAGACCGGTCTGGAAGAATTGCGGGAAACCATCACTTCAGAAGAAAAGGACAGCCTCTTCAGTGGTATGATTGACAGCCTGGAAGCACTTGTGGAAGTGGAGAAAGCACAAGATTTCGATCGTTCCCTCGATTATATCAAAAAGACAATAAAGCGCGAAGTCGTTGCCGCCATCGCCGGGCAACGAGGCGTCTATGAAGAGGTGGTGCTCAAGACCGACAAAGCCGTTAAGAAAGCGGTGGAAATTCTCAGTTCACCCGACGAATATGCCAAGCTGATTTCCATAGGGCAGAACAAAGCAGAGTTAGACTGAGCGAATCCCATATCTCCTATACCCATTTAAGGCGTCCTCTCGGGGTGCTTTTTTTATGCTGAAAGGACCAGGTTGATCGAGTGAGAAACTCTTGGCGATAATCACGGGGGTTCTCCACCGGTGTTTAGGGGAGATAACAATCAAGCTGCTTGACAAACGGAGCCAACAGACACATACTTCTGTGGACTTAGATGATCTCTAATCAGATCGTGAGTTTGTAACCAGAAGCGTTGGTACCCAAAGACCAGGAGGAAGTCCGATGAAAAGAAGATGTTTACCGTTAGTGATCGGGGCGCTTGTGGCGATGCTGTGTGCGCCGACTTTCGCTCTCACCGTGGATGAGATCATTGAGAAAAATGTCCAGGCCAGAGGCGGAATGGAAAAGATAAAGGCGGTAAAGTCGAAGATAACAACCGGAAAGACTCTTGTGCGGGACGTGGAATTTCCGTTTACGATTCATCAAAAACGACCGGGCTTCTTCAAAATTGAAACCACCATTCAGGGATTGACGATAGTTCAGGCCTACGACGGCGAGATGGCGTGGCAGATCAATCCGACCAGCGGCGGACCCCAGAAGATGACGTCCGAACAGGCAACGTCTTTTAGAAATCAGTCCAATTTTGACGGTCCTCTCCTCGGCTACAAAGATATGGGATTCATCGCCGAACTTGTCGGCAAGGAGAACATAGAAGGCGGCGAAGTCTACCACCTGAAGCTGACTGTTGCGGACGATTCCCTTCGTATTGCCTCCGGTAACCTCACCACCCATGTCTATCTCGACGCCCAGTCCTTCCTTGAAATCAAGATGACGATAGAAGGCAGCGTAGCAGGGGACTCCTTCGAGGTCGATACCTATCTGAGCGACTACAAGGACGTTGGTGGACTGATGATCCCGCACTCAATAGAGACAAAAATGGGAGGCCAGACTGTATCCCAAATGATTATGGAAAAGATTGAACTGAATGTTGATATCGATGATTCCATTTTCAAGATGCCGGGGGAAACGCACAAGGAGGAGAAGGCGGAGGAAAAGTAGGTACCTGACAGATTCAAGTCGGGCTTCTGAATCGCTCAAGGTGACGAATCTCGGAGGTCTGCTTTGTCGTGGCGTGGATTTGAACCGCCGGCCGCCACCACTAATCTTACCAGTTTGCGTCTAACACATTCACAAAATTGGGGGAACCAGGCCTTTCCAAAAAGCTCCTAACACTGCGGGGGCTCCAGCCTCCGCTGTACGTGAATATCAGATTTCCCTTATACCCCGTAATGTAAGGGTTAATATTTGAATTCAATACCTTAAGCGTCTGAATTGTCAGTGGATGAGGGAATTTACCTTTCCAACGCCTTGCATATGTATCGTACCATTTCTTGCTGCCGGCAGTTATGACTACGTTCCTTGGTCTTAGGCGCTCGAGATATTCAAGGCTAGTTCCATGTTTGCTGCCATGGTGGGACATTCGCAAGAGATTGCATCCCAACTGCTCGGCTCTTTCACCCCTTTCAGATAGGCCGAGAGCGTCGTCGGAAAACCTGATTCCACTCTTCCGAGGAAACTCCTCTGTAGTTTTTCCCCACGAAGCAAATTCAGCGTCACCTGCCAGGATTATGTAAGAGTTTCTATATTTAATTTTGAGGATAATTGATGAATCATTCATACCTATTCCAAAGGTATCAAAACGATTTCTCAGATCGACCGACGGCGCCAAAACAGTGACGCGGACTTCGCCAAACTCAAACTCTGAACCGGCGGCGACACGTATGAATGTCAAATTATCGTTACTTCTGATTCTGCTGAGAACTCGGTTGTAGTTTGTGGCAGTAGTTCGAAATCCACAATCCCAGAAACTACGGATCTTATTTTCGTTGTTGGGATCGGCAAAATAATTCATGAATCGATTCAGTCCCCCGTAATGGTCATCATGAGGATGAGTAACGCAGACAAAATCAATTACGTAATTAAGGCGATCGTCATTGCCTTTACGCAATTCCAGCAGTGCTTTCATGTATTCTCGCGGCAGGGCTCGATCTTCAGCCAGTTTCGCGCCAAAATCGACCACGGCGAAATGGGCTGCTGGTGGAGAACCATAGTCGGGAAACTCAATAATTGTTGCATCGCCATGATTTACATTGATAAAATGCAATCTAAGTTTATCATTCTGTCGCATTGGGGTCCTCCCCGTGTTCATGTTCGCCCATGACCTGACGATAAAGAGTGGAAGACATTTTTCGAGCCTGTTTTGTGAAATCCAGCCACTTACTTTCAAGTCCGATTAAGGGGCCGACATTGGGCATACCCTTGGCTTCTTTCAAGGCCTTCCATACTTTTTCCAGGCTAGTACTATCATCTATAAACTGAAGAAAGACCATCCCTTCGACCAACCTTCTCTGTTCATCAGATGTGAGGCTGCCCGACTGAACGTCTTCAAACACATTCTTCTGACGAATAGTCTTCAACATTTCACCGTAATCAGCGATGCCTTCAATTTGATGCTCTTCGTCAGCATCCCACCAATCCAGGCTATCACTTATGACGGCCGCTGTCTCCTGCGGGTTTTTTTTGAACTTCGGGTCAAAACCGCGTTTCGATTCGGGGGTGATGGTGAAGTCAACAGATGGCTGTGATTCCGTGCCCAGGCCTTCATCGTCATACAGACGACTTACGTGCCATCGTAAGACTTGCCTCATGACATCTCCTTTCTTGGTCATTTTGGAAACCACGATCTGCGCTGTGATCAAATTCTTTTATACACCGTCAACATAGGCTTGTCAAGTATTTTTCTTCGATATTAATATAACGTATTATTATGCTGTTTAGCGATGATCCAAGAATATGGCAGCGGAGAGAGGATTTGAACCACCGACCTCAGGGTTGGATGGTCTCCAATGAATTCGCCTGTCCAGCCGGTTTCACGCGAAATTCGGTAGGCCCCATGTCTAAACTCCACCTGGCTGCATTCTCGTGCTAAGCTGTTGCATAGTCAGCGCCGGAAGTTTCCAAAAAGCCGGTGGCAGGGGCTGAGCATTATATGAACAAAGTTACCGCGATAGGGGTCTCGTAACTCATAAGCTGGTTTACAACAACGAAATAGCCCTGGAGTGGGATAGGTTGAAGGTAAGGCGAGTTCGGGGCACAAACTTTGCTTTAATCCCCCCATAGACGTAAGTTTGGTGCGAACCAAACAACGTATAGTAAACCACACCACGTGTGTTAGACCAGACCCCTGCCTCACCACCAGGGGTCATTTTTTGCTGCGTGACCACTTTTTTGAGCGGGATCACTTTTACTGATCTTTTTAGTACAATTCTTCATATTAAATCGGTTGACGTCTCCAGTTTGCAGGCTTAGATTTTCCCACCAAATGAAAAGGAAATTGAAAATATATGCGGCCTTGGCGCTGGTCGTTCTGGCAGCTGTCGCGGTCTACTACCTGTACAATGCCCTGAAACCACCCACGCAAACCGAAAAGATGGCCGAGATCATCCATCTGGAGGACCAGCGACTGTTCTCCGACCGGCTGAAAAGATTCCTGCATGATAATGACTTGAATATCCGTGTCCGTGCCGCGCTGGCAATTGGTCGCATAGGGGGCAAAGGAAGCGGTGAGTTGTTGTTTGCCATGCTGTCGGACAGTGCTATTGACATGGCCGTGACGTCAGCCTTCGCCCTGGGTCTCACCGGAGAAAAAGAGTACGCCGCCCGTCTTCTGGATATCGCCTTTGATCTGCCTTCAGCAGTCGGGGCCGAGGCTGTGGAAGCAGCCGGCCGCTTGGCCGACAGCAGCATGACCACAGTAGCCGAGGAACTGGTTAAATACTTTTCCCATCCGTCGCCGGACGTTCGCGAAGCTGCCTGCATGGCTCTCTACCGAGCGGGCGCCAAATCCAGAGGGGGTGACATTGTCGCCTTTATAATAAATGAGCCGGATGAGTTGGTGCGGAAGGTTGCTCTATACGCTCTGGTCAGGCTTGGAGTCAATGAGGCGGCGCAGGTGTTTGTGAAGTTTCTGGCGGACTCCGATCCGTTTGTTAGGTCGCTGGCGGTACGGGGTTTGGGCAGCGTGCAATCTGATGAGGCAGTTCACTTCCTTGCCATTTCTCTTAATGATGCCGATAAGGGCGTGGTGGCAGAGGCGATTGCGTGGTTGGCGAAGAAAAAGAGTCAGGAAGCCCGCGCGCAGCTTGCCAGGAAACTGGAGAAAGAAAAAGACGAGAAGCTTGTTGTAGCCTTGCTCAATGCCTTGCAGCGGCAGAAAAATGATCGAGGGGTGGAAGCGGCGCTGTCAATCCTGCAGACCGAACCTCCTTCAAACATTGTGGCTGCCGGTGTGAAATACATTGCTTCTATAAATAAGGGTCGGGCCGTTAATCTCATTGACTCGCTGGTTGCCCAAGGCGATCCCCACGTGATGGCAGCCTGCGCCGAGGCGTTTGGAATGGTAGGTGGCAAAAACGTTGTGCCGCGTCTGGCGGTGCTTTTCAACGATGAAGACCCGATGGTCCGCCATCATGCCTTTGAAGCACTGATGGAAGTGGATTCAGGCAATGTCGACTTCTACCTCAGGAATGCACTGGCTGACCCTGACTATGTGCTCATTGCCGCAGCTCTCGAGCAGATTGGAGAGCGCAAACTCAAACAGTCCCTGCCGGTGATGAACACTATGATGACACGGGGGGCTGAGGTTGACGTACAAGTGCGTCGGACGCTCCTTGATGCCGTGCAGCCATTTTTGGCTGAAGATCAGCACGACACCACCGCCTTGGAAATAATGTATGCCGGGCTGCTTGACCCGGAGTACGTGGTCCGCCGGCAGGCAGCCACTCTATTTCGCGAATTGCTGGGCGAGGATAAATTTGCTACCCTGCAGCCGCCCGACACAAGAATCAGCAAAAGGAGGATTGCCAAAGCAATCGACCGGTTCCAGACCAATCCACAGGCAACGATCGTTACCAGCAAGGGGGAAATCGAGATAGCGCTGTACTTTGACGCCGCCCCCCTGACGGTGCTGAACTTCATCGAGCTAGCCAGAGACGGCTTTTACAATGGTTTGACTTTCCATCGAGTCGTGCCCAATTTTGTTGTTCAGGGAGGAGACCCGCGCGGCGATGGCTGGGGTGGGCCGCCCTATTACATTAGATGCGAATACTCTGACGAACCGTTCCGGCGCGGGACGATCGGGATGGCTACCTCCGGCAAGGACACCGGCGGGTCGCAGTTTTTCATCACCCTGTCTCCGCAGCCGCATCTGGAAGGGCGCTACACCGTGTTTGGGCAGGTCCAATTCGGAATGGAGGTGGTCGACCAGATCATAGTCGGCGACCTGATTGAAACAATTCTTATTCATGAGGACTGATTATGAACACTGTAAGATTGTTCATATTTGTCTTTTCGCTGGTAGTTCTCTTTGCCGTAAACGTCCTGCCGGCTCCGCAGGTCTCGGGGATCGACCCGGAGGCGTTGATCGAACGAATTTTGGCGGTAGAGGCCAAGCAGCGATCTGAAGTCATGGATGTCATCCTTGACGCGGAAAATGTTCAGGGCAAAAGGGAGAGTGACGGCAGTCTTACCGAAGAAAAGCGCTTCGTCAAGAAGATCTACATGAAGTATCAGCCCGACACCACCTGGTACCAGGAAGAATACCTCGAGTACTATAAGAATGGTGAACTACAGAAGCCCGAAGAGCGCGACAAGGAAGCTGCCAAGCAGATCGAAAAGAAGAGAAAGCGCAAAACTCTTGATATCTCATATCCCATCCTGAGCCCGTTCTATCCTGAGCAACGCGGCCGGTATGAGATAACCTACGAGGGGGTGGCCGCGGACAGGATCGACGAGTATGTCTGTCATCACTTCCGAGTGAGCTCCAAAGAAGCAGAAAGCGACTACATTAACGGCAACTACTATTTCGAGGCGGAGTCGTTTCATCTGGTGAAGGTTGATTTTTCCCCGGCCAAACTTGTCAGGGAAACCATGTTCAAACTCAACCGGCTGAACATGTCGATACGGTACCGACCGACACCCGAAGGATGGTGGCTCCCGCGCCGGTTTGATGTCGAAGGCAAGGGCAAGGCGGCCTTTTTCATAGGCGTCAGGTTCGCGGCCACCGAGTATTACGGCAACCCACGAGTAAACACCGGCATACAAGCCAAAGTTTTTGAGGATAACAATGACTGACGGCAATTTCAAAACCAAGGTTGTCAAGGTGGAAATACCACCCGACGGCAACATAATCTTTGGTCACTCGCACTTTATCAAGACCGTTGAGGACCTCTATGAAACGCTGGTGGAGGCTTCCTCCGGAATTAAGTTTGGGATTGCTTTTTGTGAGGCTTCCCAGAAGCGCCTGATCCGCACTGACGGCAACAACGATGATCTTATCGAACAGGCGGCCAAAGCGGCTTTTGACGTCGCCTGCGGGCATACCTTCTTCATCTATATGAAGGAGGGCTTTCCGGTAAACGTTTTGAATCGCATAAAGAACCTCAGTGAGGTATGTCGCATTTTTTGCGCCACCGCCAACCCACTGGAGGTTATCGTAGCCGAGACGAAGTTGGGACGGGGCGTCCTGGCCGTCATCGATGGGTTCACGCCGCTGGGTATCGAGACGGACGAAGACAAGAAAGAACGGAACGAATTCCTGCGCACCATCGGATACAAAAGATAAACCACAAATTAATTTGAAGGATGCATCATGCATTTTGAACTGGAGAAATCACCGACAGAAAAGCTTGTAATTGAGAACAGCGAGTACAAAGGGCACGACCTGGTATCGTTGCGAATATACTTTCTCTCGAACGAAGAGGAGTGGCTCCCTACGAAGAAAGGCGTCACCTTCCGGCGCGACCAGCTTGACGAAGTCCTTGACGCCCTGAACAAAATCAAGGCTGGAGGGGACTGATCCCCCCTTCTTGCGTTGACGTACTTCGCAGGTTGATATACCTCAGCATCTATCGGCCTTCGGCTCCGCTCAGGGCACCTCGTGCTATTTGTTCATGGTCACCCGCTCCGCACCGATAGCAAATTCTACATCAGCCCGCGGCCGTGAATCAGCCGATGGTTGTCATGCTTAGCCGCGTGGTTATACTTTTGCCCCTGCCTGCGCCTTGACTAACTGGTATCTTCCCTTATATTAGTTAGAGATATTTAACTTCTAAGAGCATTGCGTGGAAATGATACGTTCGGCCGTCATATTCATTATCCTCACCGTCTTGATTGTTGGCTGTTCGGCCAAAATGGATCCCGAAGGATACTATCGCGTTGAACCGGTCGACGACCCCCTCATGCTCCCCTATAGGTTCACGGTATGGAAAAAGAAAGTTGGCCAGGGAACGGCCAGAAACCTGATCCTACAGCAGTATGTTCCGGTGGACATCTACGGCAGAGGCACCACCGGCATGTACCTCATCGGTGATAACTGGCGACCAGCCGACAGCCTGACCGCCATCCTGTTTTATGCCGATACCGAAGAAAAGAAAACTCTATCTCAGATAAACGTCAATACGACTCACATCGCGTCTCACTTCCCCTACGATTTTGACGGCGACAACGTGATCGAAGTGGCTGTCACGTATACGACGCGGGATACTCTCTGGCTCGACATTATCGATCCTCATCAAAGAAGAATATATCGACGACCCCTCGTAGTGGGCCAGGATAGAGACGGCAACGGATTCTGGGATGGATCGGGCATATTTTGTGGCGTGCACGACTTCAACGACGACGGTTACGTGGAGCTGCTGGTCAACTGTGACGTGGGTTATGATCTTTACCCCAGAAAGCTGATGTGCGTCGACTGGTTTAACAACCAAATCGTGTGGGAGTATGAGATTGCCGGCATTATCAACTCCGAGCATACCTATGTAGAGCCTTTGGCCCCGGGGAATAAACCATCCATTGTTTTCGGCGTTGGTTCCAAGGGCAATGCCGCGAAGACTGGCGATATGGACGATCGACACTCCTATCTTATTGTCCTGGATGAGAACGGCAAGCTCCAATGGAAGAAAGAAACGGGAGGGGTCTTTAGCAGTTGTGTGCCTACCCTTATCGACTACGACAATGACGGTGCCACCGACGTTCTCACGACGTGCCGGTATGAGTCCCCCAGGACCGCTGAAAAAGCCGACATGGAACATGGAGGGATGTTCAAGATATATGATATGTATGGCGGCGTGCTGGATTCCATCGATTTTGGCGTGGGGAAAATCATTAGTTCAGTCAGGTTGCTCGACTTCGACTCGGACGGCCGAAAGGAGCTTTTTGTTTCGTTGTCCGATGCGAGCATCATTATCTACAACCAGAGATTGCAGCCCGTTCGAAAGGCCAAATTCTATACCGCCGCCGAGGTATGGGACTGTCGTGACTTCTTAGGAACCGGCAACAATCAACTCTTGGTCGCTTCCAGGGACAATAAGCTGTGGCTTTTGGACAAAGGTTTCAAGCCGTTGGCTCAGTTCGGCGAGGGTGAGGACCTTCATTACGGCAAATCGGCAGTTTACAAAGCGAGACAGTCCCCGAAGGGTTTTGATCTTATCGTAGCCGGCAACGGTGGGCAGGTTAATTACTTTCTCAGCCTTGTCAAGAGTCCCTGGAACGCCGTGTTCTTCAGGTATCCGCTGCTGGCGTTTCTCGTCGCTCTTTTGCCGATGAGCCTCGTAGTGGCTCTCATCTGGTTTAGTTGGCATCGGACCAGAAAACAGAAAAGGATTATTTCCCAACAGAGAGACAGATTGAACTCCACCTTGATTGAGCTTAAAGCCGCACAGGAGAAGCTCATCTCGATTGAAGAATACCACAAAGCCCAGCAGGCACTACAAATAAGCGAGGAGAGATATGGTGAGCTGGTAGACCTTTTACCGCAAACTGTCTTTGAAATTGATTTAGAAGGCAATTTCACCTTCGCCAACCGTTATGCGTTTACATCTACTGGTTATACTCAAGAGGATATTGATAATGGCCTAAACGTTATTGAATTGTTTGTTCCAGAGGAAAGGGAAAGAGTAAGGCAGAATATAGGGAAGATATTACTTGGGAAAAGATTTGAAGGTCATGAATACATCGCCTTGAGGAAAGACGGCACCACGTTTCCTGCTCTTATATACTCCAGTCCCATTATCCGTGACAATAGGTCAGTAGGGCTGAGAGGAATTGTCTTGGACATCACCGAGCGTAAGCAGGCAGAGGAGGCGCTGCTGGAGAGCGAAGCACGCGCCCGAACACTTCAGGACGCCATTACCGAGACGATGGTCCTGCTGGATAGCGACGGAAAGATCCTCGTTCTGAATCAGACGGCCGCCAATAGACTGGGCAAGAGAATCGATCAGCTTGTCGGCCGGCGGGCCCAGGATGTAGCAAAAGATGTAGTACCACCGGACTTAGCCAAGGCCCGACTATCATGGATTGATGAAGCCATACGTCAGAACAGACCAATCCGGGTTGAAGAAAAACGTGATGACCGTGTCTATGACACCAACTACTATCCCGTTGTCGATGCGGATGGCAAGGTTACCCGGCTGGCTATTTTTGCCAGAGACATCACCGACCGCAAGCAGGCGGAGGAGGCGCTGAGGGAAAGCGAAGAACGGTACCGATTGCTTGTGGAGAATATCGATCATGGTATCACGCTGATTGACGCTCAGTATAACATTGTCATGACAAATAAGGCGCAGGGTAGACTGTTCAAGAAACCTGTCAGCGAGTTCATTGGGCGGAAGTGCTACAAGGAGTTTGAGAAGCGTAGTGATGTCTGCGTCCACTGTCCTGGCACCCGCGCCATGGCTACGGGCAATGTTGCTATGGCAGAAACCCATGGTGTTCTCGATGACGGGAGCAAACTCGAGGTCTGCATATACGCATACCCGAGGTTCGATTCACACGGCAAAGCGACCGGCTTTATCGAAGTTGTGGAGGACATCACCGAGCGCAAGCAGACGGAGGAGGCGCTGCGGGCGAGCGAAAACAGGTACAAAACGCTGGTTGAAAACCTCCCGCAAAGAATATTTCTCAAGGACAAAGACTCGACCTATGTTTCCTGTAATCAGAATTATGCTCGTGACCTACGAATAAAGCCGGATGAAATAGCCGGGAAGACAGATTATGAGTTTTATCCTAAAGAATTGGCTGAACAATACAGGGCCGACGACAAAAGGATTGTTAAATCGGGGAAGATAGAGGATATCGAAGAGAGATATATCCAGAACGGTCGAGATATTTGGGTACATACAGTCAAAACCCCGGTCAAGGATGAGAAAGGGAATATCGTCGGCGTACTGGGCATTTTTTGGGACATCACCGAGAGCAAAAGGATCGATGCCCGCGAAAAGGCCAGGCTACAGCTGCTGAACGATTTGCGGACCGCCCGAAACATCGATGCTTGTCTTGAGCATGGATGCAAAGCGATTTATGAAGCAGGACTGTTCAAACGTGTGGTCCTTACGCTGCATAATGACAAAAAAGAAATTATCAATCTCGGGCAGGTCGGTTTGGATGAAAGCGTGGTGCAAGCGGCTCGAAACGCCCCTGGTCCTGATGATGAGCTTTCAAGGAATATAACACAAGAGAAATACCGCCTCAGCAATTCCTATTTCATCCCTGAAGAAAATGGTCTGGGAATGAAAGAGACGCCAAGACACGTCTCGCAAACCGAGCATGTCGAAAGAGGGGATTCATCCTGGAGGGAGAGCGATGAACTCTTCGTTCCCATAATTGGGGATGATAATAAACACGAGGGCTGGCTTTCGGTGGATACCCCCTTCGACGGGGAGAGACCGACTATAGAGATCGTGAGGTTTCTGGAGCAGGTCGTTGATATCGTTACTCAGAAGGTGCGCGAGATTATTACCCTTGAAAAGCTACGCCAAAAACATCGGGCGCTTCTGGAAAGCGAAGAGAGATTCCGAAACGTCAGCGCTTCCGCACAGGATGCTATCCTTATGATGGACAATGAGGGCCGTGTCTCTTTCTGGAACGAGGCGGCAGAGAGAGTCTTCGGCTACCGAGCCGAGGAGATCATTGGAAAACCACTTCACGAAACTCTGGGGCCAAAACGGTTTCACGATGCCTACCGGAAAGGATTTGGACAATTCAGGGACGTCGGTGAAGGAGCTGTTATTGGGCAAACCTTAGAGCTTGCGGCTGTTCGGAAAGATGGCACGGAATTCCCTATCGAACTGTCTGTGTCTGCCACCAAACTGAAAGGGAAATGGAATGCGGTCGGTATCCTGAGAGATATCACTGAAAGAAAGAACGCCCAAGAGGCGCTGAAGGACTCCGAAGCGCGTTATCAGGAGCTGTTTGACTCGGTGCAGGAGGGGATAGGAATGGTTGACGAAAACGAGATTGTTCGGTTTTGCAATCCTGCCTACGCACGGATGTTTGGGGAAGATTCAGTGGACGATCTGATAGGCAAGAGTCTTTTGGATTACGTTCCTGAAGATCAAAGAGATCTGATCATATCTCAGACTCAAATGCGCAAGAGCAATAGAACCTCGCAATATGAGCTGGATATCATTACCGCAAGAAATCAGCGCAAGACTATCCTGGCCTCAGTGTCCCCTCGATTTGACAGAAACAACCAGTACAGAGGCGCTTTTGGCGCCATCATAGATATTACTAAACGCAAGCGAGCAGAAGAGGCGCTTAGAAGCGAACGCGATTTCGTCCACTCCCTGCTGGATACTGCTAACAGTCTGATTGTCTGTCTGGACGGCCGGGCCAGAATCACCGTTTTCAATAACGAGTGCGAAAAGGTTACTGGGTATACACGCGAGGAGGTTATTGGTAAGAGTTGGCCGGAAATATTTCTCCCCGAAGATCACCATCACCACCGTCTGAAGGATTTTGCCGAATGGGTCAGGCAGCATCCGCAGGATATGTATGAGGGGCCGCTCAAAACCAAGTCCGGTCAGGTCAGGACGATTTTGTGGTCTAACTCCGCCCTGTTCTCCTCTGATTCCGACGAATTGACAGCGATCGCAATAGGCCAGGATATTACTGAGCGCAAAGAGGCGGAAAGGCAACTTCAGGTGGCCAGCCAAAAACGTTACAACCAGGTCAAGGAAATTGCCGGTGGTGTTTCTCACGAAATATTCAACGCCCTCTTTCCTGCCACCAGTTGCCTCAGCAAACTGAGCCAAAGGCTTGACCTGAACCAGGCTGACGAGGTAACGCGCAACAGGAAACTCATTCAGGTAGTTGAAAATGCCGTGCAGCGGGCTGTTGAGATGACGGAACTGGTTACTGTGTACTCGAAGCTGGAGTCCGATAGAAAGGTCGAAAATGTACCCTTGCTGGCCGTACTCCAGGAAATCTTGCTGGCCAACGAGTCCCGGATCGAAGAGTTGAAGGTTAAAGTAAAGCTTGAAGTATCAGGCGATTTTCTTCTTAAGTGCCACCGGCCGCATGTTTACAGCCTGTTTAACAACCTGATGGTGAATGCCCTCGACTCCCTATCTGAAGTTAAACAAAGAAGCATTTCCATCTCGGCATGTGAAGAGGGCAACCGTCTGAAAATCGAATTCTCCGACTCGGGGGCGGGAATTCCTCCTGAGAACATCGACAAAATCTTCGACGCTTTCTTCAGCACCAAGCCGAGAACCGGAACCGGTTTAGGGCTGGCTATATCCAAAAAGATCGTCGAGCTCTATGACGGCAGCATTGAAGTCAATTCTTCACTGGACAAAGGGACAAAATTCATTATATTATTATAGCCCCACTAAGAAGGTCTTGCTGGGAACGCAACGTTGGTATGGAAAGACTCGGAACAGTCCTTATTGTCGATGATGACGCGCTGGTGCTTGAAGCGCTCAAACAGACCTTTATGGATGATTACCGGGTTGTGGCGGCTTCAACCGGTGAGGAAGCGGTAGCCGTAGTTAAAAGCGACCATGACCTGGACACCGTTGTCCTCGACATCAGAATGGCCAAGATGGACGGGCTTCAAACGGCTCGCCTCATCAGGCAGATCAGCCCCGAACTGCCCATTATTTTTCACACCGGCTACCCGGGCGAATACTCGGAAAGCCGGATCGAGAAGGACCACCAGCCATTCGACTATGTAGGTAAAAACGAACAACCTGAGCGATTGGTACGGGCGGTGAAAAATGCGGTGTCGTTTTACCGCCTGAAAACAGACAGCACGACTCTGGTTGCATTGGCCCATCGGCATTTCGGCATGGTTGGTAAATCAAGAGCAATGCAGGAGATCTATCGGACCATCGAGAAAATCGCACCGACGGACAATAAGGTGATGATCTTCGGTCAAACCGGCACGGGCAAAGAGCTGGTAGCCAGGGCTATTCACAAGCGCAGCCGCCGCGCCGGTGCGCGTTTGGTGATTCTTAATTGTAATCACAAGCCGCCGGACCTGGTAGAATCTGAATTGTTTGGGCATCTGCGCGGATCATTCACCGGCGCCATTGCCGACCGCATGGGGCTTTTAGAATACGCTGACGGCGGCACGCTGTTTCTGGATGAAATCAGCGACCTCGATATGACGACCCAGGCCAAACTGTTGCGCGTTATTGAGACTGGAGAGATGCAGAGAATCGGCTCACCCGAGGTCACGCACGTTAATGTCCGATGTATATGTGCCACCAACCGCGATCTGGTGAAGCTGGTCGATGAAAGCAAGTTCCGGGAGGACCTCTTTTACCGCCTGAAAGGAGTGACTATTACCATTCCCCCCCTCAAGCAGCGACGAGAAGATATCCCTGAACTGATCGATTTCTTTGTCGAAGATTATTCTCTCAAAGAAGGAGACGGAATAAAGATTTTTGAGCCCGCGGCCCGAGATCTCCTGGTTGAATATGATTGGCCGGGGAATGTCCGACAGTTGCTGGATACGATCCAATCTCTAATCGGTCTCTCCATCTCATCTTTTATCACTCAGCAGGAGGTGGAAAACTACCTGGCCTATAGCAACGATGGCCACGATAGCGCGGGGAGCTTTCATGACCGGGTTTGTGAGTTCAAGCGAACACTTGTTATTCAGACGCTGGCGCGCAATAACAACAATGTCAGCGCCACGGCTCGTGAGCTTTCGCTTGACCCGTCCAATTTTCGTAAGATGGTCAAAGACCTGGGCCTCAGCCAGGGTTAATCCTACCTACCTAATCAGCTCGAAATCAGGTACTCCTGACCCGTCGGCGGCAAGGCATATTTTTATCCTGCAACCCAACACATTGTCTTTCAGCGAATTACGGCGGTTCGCTTCGCGCCCTTCATTCGGCACGAGCCTTGCAGGGCATTCATGTGATGAAAAGTATCCAGCTTGGTAGCACTGTCACAAGCGATGCTTGAAGGGCTGGTTATACTTGGGGAAGCCGAGCATAGAATTACCATGCATGCGGCATGATTCCTAACGCGCGAAAAGCCCTCGGCGCCTGAAGAGTCTACTGATTTGTTGAAAGTAGCCCTTCACGGGCAGACGAGGGGGGATATAAACCTCGGTTGTGCTGGTGTGCATGAATCGAGAGGGTTGCCCGGCGGTGTGGCAGTTGCGCCGCCGGGCATCTCGCGGGGGATATCCAGCCGAGCCCGGTAACATTTCCTGAAAGCTATACCGATCTTTAGTTATTCTGCACAAAGTACGGTAGATAACGTCTTTCAAATCAAGGGCAGGAATCCCTGATTCCTGCGTATTCGATGGCTGTCGGAACTGGGGAACCCGACTTATGTACTGCCTACCAAAAAAGTGACCTAAAGCTTTCGCTTTCCCCTTTGTCTTTCCAGCTTAATGGATTATCTTACCAATTGACTTTTTTTACGACAGATGGCAAATAACAACAAATACCGCAAGAACAGGGAATTCCTGCACGTCAAAGGCGCCCGGGAACACAACCTTAAGAATATCGATGTAAAAATCCCGCGCAACACCCTGACGGTGATAACCGGCCTGTCCGGCTCCGGCAAAAGCTCGCTGGCTTTTGACACCATATACGCCGAGGGCCAGCGCCGCTATGTTGAATCCCTTTCAGCGTATGCCCGGCAGTTTTTAGGGCTGATGGAAAAGCCCGACGTTGATTTCATCGAAGGTCTCTCACCGGCCATTTCGATTGAGCAGAGGGGCACCCCGAAAAACCCCCGCTCCACGGTCGGCACCGTGACCGAAATCTATGATTACCTCCGCCTGCTTTTTGCGCGGGTGGGAATCCCTCACTGCACCAAGTGTGGCCGGCCGATTGCTCAGCAGACCGTGGAGCAAATCGTCGACTCGGTGCTCAGCTTTGAAGAAGGAACCCGTTTGATGGTGCTGGCCCCGCTGGTACAAGGTAAGAAAGGGGAGCACAAGGAGATCATTGAAGAATCTCAACGGGATGGGTTTGTTCGGCTGCGGGTCAACGGCGAAATTGTCGAGTCCGATTCCGATATAGAACTGGACAAGAAGAAAAAACACACCATTGAGGCTGTCGTCGACCGGTTGATAGTGAAGGCCAAGTCCAAGCGCCGGCTGGCGGACTCGGTTGAAACTGCCCTGAAAGTGGGTCAGGGAACGGTCTTGATAAACATCAAAAACAAGGACCTGCTGTTTTCCGAACAGTTTGCCTGCCTTAACTGCAATATCAGCTACGAGGAGCCGAGCCCGCGTCTGTTTTCGTTCAATTCTCCCTTCGGCGCCTGCCCCACCTGCGACGGTCTGGGTCAGAAGATGGAAATCGACCCCACGCTGGTTGTCCCGGATCCCACCCTGTCAATAAGCATGGGCGCCATTCACCCCTGGGGCGGGCCGGAGATGCCCAACTGGTACCGCTACATGCTGAAAGGACTGGCCGGGCACTACGGTTTCAAGTTTTCCACTCCCTTCAACAGACTGCCCCAGAAAATCCAGCAGGTCATTCTCCACGGTACAGGCAAAGAAGAGATCACCTTCGAGTATGAGCATACCTCCGGCAAGGGGCGAGGTTCGGGGATATACAGGTCAACTTTCGAAGGAGTCATCCCCCATCTTCGGCGGCGCCACCGGCAGACCGAGTCAGGCGGGGTGCGCGCCTGGATAGAAAACTACATGTCCATCTCCCCATGCCCCAGTTGCAAGGGCGCCCGACTTCGTGCTGAAGCTCTGTCGGTCATAATCGACCGGGAAACGATAGACAGCGTCACCGACATGTCTATCAAAGAGGCGGGCAAGTTCATCAAAAACGTCACGCTGGGCAAACGTCAGCAGCTCATCGCCAGACAGATATTAAAAGAGATTCGCGAACGATTGGGGTTTCTGTGCGATGTCGGCCTGGATTATCTCACCCTTAGCCGCGCCGCATCAACGTTGTCAAGTGGAGAAGCACAGAGGATACGGTTGGCAACCCAGATCGGTTCACGACTGATGGGGGTGCTCTATGTTCTGGATGAACCTTCCATCGGACTGCACGCCCGTGACAATCGCAAGCTTCTCAACACCCTGACGGAGCTGCGTGACATCGGCAACACGGTTCTGATTGTGGAACATGACCGGGAAACGATAGAACAGGCTGATTTTGTTATCGACCTTGGCCCCGGCGCCGGTATTCACGGCGGCGAGGTGGTGGCCATCGGAAAGCCGAGCAGCATCAAGAGATGTAAAAAGTCAATCACGGGGCAGTATCTCACGGGAGCAAGATTCATTGAAACGCCCAAAACCCGGCGCCGTCCCTTCGGGCAGGTGGTCCGTATCAAAGGCGCCACCGGCAACAACCTCAAGAGCGTGGACGTGGAAATTCCTCTGGGCATGTTTGTCGTCGTGACCGGCGTTTCCGGCTCCGGGAAATCGACCCTCATTAACGAAACGCTGTACCGCATCTTTGCCCGCTACTTTTACTCCAGCCGCAAGACGCCGCTCCCGTATGAGAGCATTGAGGGGCTTGAAAACATTGACAAGGTCATTGACATCGACCAGTCCCCCATCGGACGCACGCCGCGCTCCAACCCGGCCACCTACACCGGTCTGTTCACCCACATCCGCGATTTGTACGCCGGGCTTCACGAGTCGCGAGCACGGGGCTATCTGCCGGGTCGATTTTCATTCAATGTCAAGCGTGGAAGATGCGAGGCCTGCCAGGGAGACGGTATTATCAAGATCGAGATGCACTTCCTGCCTGATGTGTACGTCCCGTGTGAAGTATGCAAGGGGAAACGCTACAACCGGGAGACGCTGGAGATCGCTTTCAAGGGCAAAACAATTGCCGACGTTCTCGACATGACGGTGGAAGAGGCGCTGACCTTCTTTGAAAACATACCCCGCATCAAAAAGAAACTGATGACGTTGCATAGTGTCGGCCTCGGCTACATCCACCTTGGCCAGCAAGCGACCACCCTCTCCGGCGGAGAAGCGCAGCGCGTCAAACTGTCGGCGGAACTGTCCAAGATGGCTACCGGACGGACACTGTACATCCTCGATGAACCAACGACCGGCTTGCACTTTGAAGACATCAGGATGCTGCTGGCTGTGTTGGAGGAGCTGGTCGACCGGGGCAACACGGTGCTGGTGATCGAGCACAATATGGATGTCATCAAAACCGCTGACTGGATCATTGACCTTGGCCCTGAGGGCGGCGACGACGGCGGCCGCATCATCGCCACCGGAACCCCGGAGGAGATCGCTGACAACAAGGCTTCCTACACCGGGCAGTATTTGGATAGGATTCTTAATGGAGCACAAAGAACAGCAAAACAGGGGTGAGATCAAATGTCACAGTTCGATGAACGAAAGGAAAAACCGTTTCAACTATTATTGGTTGTGCTTTCTGCCCTTGCCTTGGCACTGACAGGTATTCTAAATCTATTCGGGGCAGCTCAAGCACAATCACCGTTAATCAGAGTTGCAATGGCCATAGTTGTCGTCATTTGCGTAATTATTTTGTTGGTTTTGACAGTTCCTCGATCTATCCGGTGTATTCAGCAAAAATATCACGGTCATGTGATGAGAAACCGGCAAGATGAAGTATTAGTGCAACTGAGGGAATTGGTTAGCAATGGATTGAACGAGCTTTTTGACCCAAATCTTCTGCATTCTCTCCTTTATCTCATTCGAGATTTATCCTCAATGTATATTAAGAACCCTGAAATTCATTCTCAACTCAAAGTTATTTCCGAAAAGCTGAACATATTAAGTGATTGGAGTGGTTTGCTTGTGGACTCATTGAAAAAGCCAGGTATAATTCACAAAGAACATCGATTTCAGAGGACAATTCGCGATGTGACCAGGCTTCATCGTTCGTTAGGGGACGTAATTTCAGAAATTAGCTCATGTGATTTGCCAAGAGGTATCGGTCGTCCTCGAAATGCAGAAGCTGAACTTATCCTCGTTAATAAATACAATCGTTACATCGGAAGACTCGAAGACATTATTGCCACTGCAACTAGGTTTGAGTCTAATCTACCACCGATTGTTTTTCCAAAACTTGAGCTTAAGTAAGGAGATAACAATTAAAGACATGATAAAGCACATTCCGTGCGAGGTGTACGTCCCCGTCCGCCTCGACCAACTGGAAGTCGGCGCACCCTTCGACATGCTCAGGACAGGCGAGGACGTACGCCGATCACAAGAGGAAACACATCGGCGACAGATGTGGACATCTGCCCCCCACGAAAAGTTCTTAATTGCGAAAGGAGTAGATAATGAAGATAGGTATGATGTGTCTCTGGAATGCCGCTAACGGACCGTCCATTCATGCGGAACTGGTAGGTCGGGCGTGGATCGACCTTGGTCATCAACTCACAATATTCTCAGCCCAAAAGCATCCGGACGCCAGACCGACCCACCAGGCCGACGAGGATTTCGTTATCAGGCATTTCAGCGTGGACAAAGTAGTCCCGGTCACCCGGGCGGCATCGTTCGATCCAACGCCACCGCTAAAAGAGGATTATGAAGTCTTCGTGGCGCAAAATGTGGAGAGAATGCCGGCCGATAGTCTATTTAACATCTTTTCCAAAATCCAACAAAAAGCGGTCACGGTTCAAGTTGTCCATGAGGGAAAAGCGCCGGACGATCCCCTTTACCACCAGTTTAGGTGGGATGCCACCGTGTGCTTTGACCAACGATACAAGGATTTTTTGGTCCAGTCTTTCCCCTCAGAAACTATCCACATGATTTCTTACCCGTACTATCCGCGGGCGTTTGGCGATCAAAGAGAAGCAAGGGAAAAGTTGGGACTCCCTTTGGAAAAAATGATTATTTTCTCTTTTGGTTTTAGGACCAAAGACATTATGGCTGTTCTGCCAACGCTGAAAACCGTGGCAAGAGAATATTCTCTCAAATATCTGGCCGTCACTAATCCGGAAAGCGACGTTGAAGTCCTGCGCCAGGCGCAAAAGGAATATGACTTCTTGGTTCTCCAGGTGGAACCGCTTCCTCTCGATAAGCTGTACACCTATCTCCATGCTTCAGACGTGCACCTTATTCACCGAGAATCCACGCAGAAATACAAGGCCGTTGTCTCCAGCACGGTGTGCCAAACGCTCGGCTCTGGCTGCCCTATCCTCTTTCACGAGTCAAACTACGTGGAACTTCATGGTGATGAGATTGTAAAGTATCGAGATTTTAATGACATGAAAATCAAACTGGTGAACCTGTTTGAAGGCAAGTTTGATCACAGAAAGCTTGAGACCTTCCTGGAAGAACACAAAGCTCAAAGGGTCGCTGAAAAGTTTATCCGGTTATTCGAAGATTTATTGAGAAGGAAAAGAAAATGATCTCTACGCTTGATCGCCGCATTCCAGAATTAGGCGACGGAACAATTGTCAGGCTGAAATCAGGTGAATCTCTCTTCAAGTTTGACTCCTGTCCGGATAACCCTATAGTGAAGCCACAAGACATCGGGCTTACCTGGCAGGAGGATGGTGAACTGAAGATCGGAGCCGTCTTCAATGGCGGAGCGGAATTGTTTCAGGACAAAGTTATCTTGACGCCGAGGTGCCACCGGGGCTATCACAGGAGCATGTTTTTTGATGAAAAGCTTGGCATCAAGAGATATTGCCTGGAAAATTACATCTCTGAGATCTGGCCTTTGGTGAGCGAAGATGGCATCCACTTCACCCGATTCCAGAATGTGGTTATCCGAGGGGACGGCACCGACCACCAGGATTTCACATACGGCATTGAGGATATCCGGATCATCAGACACGACCAGACCTACCTGCTGGTCGGATGCGGTAAGACCAAACCACCATTCAAAGGAGAAAGGGCCGACCGGATTGCTGTGTACACCACTGACGATTTCGTGAACATCAAATATCACGGCATCGTCGATTCCTTCGACTCACGCAACGCAATTCCCTTTCTCGACTCTGGAAACGATCAACCCTATATGCTGCTGCGTTTCCATCCCAATGTGCACCTCGACTCTCTCGAAGCGGCGATGGATCAGTTGCTTGATCCGGCTAATCACAGCAGCGCTTGGCAAGAAATCTACAACCGCCGAAGCCGGAGTCTCCTTTTAGAAGCCGGGCGTTTTCCACACGAAAAGGAGAAAATTGGCCCAAGCACTCAATTGATCAAGACGGAGCGAGGCTGGCTGCTTATCTATCATGCCGTTGGACAGATAGATCTCGCCATTTGCAAACTTTATGGATTATCGGAAAAGATTGAGCGAGGATACTCCGTGTGCGCGGCGCTTTTGAGCCTAAATGACCCTACTAAAGTGCTCTGCCGAACCAAACATCCCATCTATATCCCTTCAGCGCCGTGGGAGTTGGGAGGAGACAAACGGTACCCGGTGGATGTGCCGGCGGTTGTTTTTCCGATGGGAGCTATTGCTCGAAACGATAAACTCCTTCTCTACTGCGGGGCTGGTGACAAGTATGTTACCCTTCTCACCTGCAGTCTTAACTCACTGGTAGAATACTTGTGGGCCTACTGCAGATTGTAGCAGCGGTTGCCTGAGACAAATGCCGGAACTGCCTGAAGTTGAAATAGTTGTCAGAGGCCTGCGCGAAACGGTCGTTGGAGAAACGATTGCCAGGGTCCGTGTCAATGCGCCCACGAAGTCAGTGCTTGTGAGTCCGTCGCTCAATTCCGGTGACTTCGCCCGATCTCTTGAGAAAAGACAGATCCTATCTGTCTCGAGGCGAGGGAAAAACATTCTCATCAGCCTCTCGGGCAAAGTGACCCTCTGGATTCACCTGAAGATGACCGGCCGCTTGCTTTATGTGGAAAAGTCGCATCCTATCGAAAAGCATGACCTTATCGTGTTCGATTTCAAATCAACCAAACAAAAGAGACAACGTCTCCACCTCCGCTTCAACGACTACCGCCGTTTCGGCAGACTACGTCTGTTTTATGATTATGAGCTATGGGAGCAGAAAGGGCTGGCCGAGTTGGGTCCGGAACCGCTGGAGATCTCCACCGATGACTTCGTGACTCTTTTCAAAAAGAGCCATAGAATGGTCAAACCAGCCCTGCTTGACCAGAGCTTTCTGGCCGGGCTGGGCAACATTTACGCCGATGAGTCGCTGTACTATTCGAAAATCCATCCCAAAAGAGTGACTTCGTCACTTTTGACTGGAAAGCTCGTCGAGCTTCACGGTCACATTCAAAAGGTGCTGAAAAGAGCCATCAGGCTGATGGGAACCTCGGTCGACAGCTACCGGGGAGTCAACGGCCAAGCCGGGCGGTTTCAGAAATACCTGGAAGTATACAACAACGAGGGAAAACCCTGCCGGCGGTGCGGTACAAAGATCGTCAGGCAAAAAATCGGCTCACGGTCCGCCCACTTCTGCCCGCGCTGCCAGCGATTGCGGTAAATAGGAAAAAAAGTCCTCGTGATCGGGCTCGCCCAGCCCGTATCGACAGCATTCTTCCCTGACAGTGGAGCAAAAGCCTTTCGTGACCCCATTTAGAGTTTTTTTCGGGAAGGGGTTGCATTTTCTGCCGGGAATGCTTATATTGCCAAGAATTATGAACTATGCGGCCGCGCAGGTGTACGCAATAAGGATGGATCATAAACAATGGATTTGTGCCAATGAACAAAAAAGTAATTATTGCCGCCAACAACATGATCTTTACTTCCAAGATAATGACCATCCTTGATGGCTTGGAAGCCGAAGGGATCAAGGCGATTCGCTCCAACGACATCTTCGAGAAAGCACAACAGATGCGCCCGGACTTGATCATAATCGATTTGAACCTTAACGGCATTGAGGCCCCCTCCCTGATCAACAAGCTCCGCTCTTACGGGGCAACGAGAGAAATCCCTATTGTTTGCTATTCCCCCCAGGTTCTCAAAGACCAGATGAAGGCCGCCAAGACGGCGGGCGCGACCGAAGTGGTTCCCAACTCGAAGATGACTTCCCGCATGACCAGTATCCTGGGCAAGTATATCGACAACTGATTGAGCTGATATTGAAAGCCGGGTATTTCTGCCCGGTTTTTTTACCCGAAAGTCTCTTCCCGACAAGGGAGGTCTGTACTACTTGGCCAATAAACCCACCGCCGGTCAAAGGCCCGGCCCACGACGGGCAACCAACAGATGTGGGGCACGATTAACTCATACGACGGGTGGCCCCTACAAACTCGTTTGGAGGGGAATCTGGACGCGTTACGCTCGCATCCACACCGCCACATTAACCGCCCATTTTTCTTACAAATCCTGTGTTATTTCAAACACTCTTCCCCTTAAGTGAAGGGACATGTCGTCGCTTTTTGGTGTAGACAAATGGCAACAAGAATTATCCAAAGACAACTCAAGGCCAACCGTCGAAATACGCAAACGATGAGAGTCCCCAAAAGAAAAAAAACTTTTTTTGCGAAACAAACCCATTTTGGCGTAACCACAGGGGTCGCATAATGTTACAGTAAATATCCACCTTTCTGCGCCGTCACGAATCCTTTCGTGACGGCTACATTGGTACAGTCAGGAAGGGATTCCTGACTGCGCATAACAGGTGGGTTTGAATGCGATAGTGGACAGAATAGTCGTCATAAACCCACCCGCTGGGTGGGGCACCCGTGTAAAAAAACGTCGGAACCGCAGGGGTTTCGACCTACTTGAACTGACTATTTACGTTTTGGCCCTGCGAAGTCTTTACTCAACTTCCCCTTGGCAACAAGCTCCTTTTTCTTGTCCTCGAGGATCGCTTCTTTGACCGTCATTGTTTCTTCACCGAAAAGGGCAAAGCGGAGCCACCGACAAGCAAACTTGAGCAGTTGAAGATCGTCGGTCTTGATCTTCTCGATAGTCTTGTCGTCCACCTCAAACCTGTCAAGGAAGCTGCTGTCGAAAACGAAGCTGCGGAAATGATCGATGTCGTAGCACGCCTGAAAGAACAGTTCAATCTTTTTGGGCGGCAGCGGCTCTCCCTTCCGGAAAAACTTGTGGGTGGTGAGTTCCTTAAAGTACTCACCCATCTGATTGTACTCGGTGATCCCCTGGTCCCTCAGCCACTCGCTGACCGTCCACCGTTTGTTTTCCTTAAAGCCCTGGCAGATGTCTTCTTTGAGCAGGAAATAGAACTCTCTGTCCAGTTCTTCCGAGTCGTCACCCGGAGAGGCTAGCCCTAATGGGTACATGCGGCAAGACCAGGGTCGGTCCGGGTAGACACTGCAACCCTCCTCGGTAACAAACGGACACTTTTTCTTTTCGTCGTTGCCCATCTGAAGCAGGATCACCGGGTATTTGAGGTTCTGATCAAATGGAGAGAGGGTGTACTTCTTGAGGAACTCGGTAGAGCTGATGCCGAGATTGCTCTTGAGCCGGATAATGTCGTAGGGGGTTAGAAAGATGTTGACGTCCCCGCAGCACTCGTTAAAACAGGCGACGCCTTTGTGGCAAGCAAAGCTGAAGCTGCTTTGCTCATCAAGTCGCGGGTACTCCTTGAGGATTTCCTTCTTGAGATTATCGATCTCTCTCATCGCTCACTCCTGGTCATCTAGGATACGATCCCGGTGCGCCTGCGAAGACCATGCCGGCAGCGGTCCTCTTTCTCCCGTCACCGGGTCGTGCCGATACCGGTAAGAGATATTCTGATCGTACTCGGTTTTCATCCACTCCCAGCCCTTGACGTAGTAAGGGCAGTCATCGTTGAAGCAGACGTACTGCGGATCGATGCCCCAGTTGGCTTCCGCCGGCGGCAGCCACTTCAACATCTTTTTCCCACAATGGGGACACAGGTCTTTGCTTTTCTGTTCTGCCATAATCGCCACCAAAGTAAGAAGAGAATCCGGTCTTGTAAACGTCAAATTCACACCCTGGGTTTTCCTCTGCAGAGCTTGCAGTTAGCCTGCATCCCCGTGCGTCAATTGAACCGAGGATGAGACATGCAGCACCGCTTCACGTCAAATTTGGGTAGACAAGGTTCAACCGTCTTTTGTAATATATTCGGCAGGAGATCAACAAGACAATGATAAACAACAGGTAACCGGGGTAGAAATAGCTGGCCAGAAGGGTGAGCAACAGGATCGGAAACTTGGCGGCAAAAAGCTCAAGCTTTTCTGACTTAACGAACAGGGCCGCCAGCGTCGGCAGTGATGAGACCAGCGACAGACCGGCCAGAACATTTCGCTGAGACCTGGCGGCAACGTACGCAGCAAGGATCATCAACAGGAAGGCTGCAAGTTTGACGGTGGTCGGTTTCAGCAGTACTGCCATGGTCCTTTTGCCGACGGCTTTATCCCCCTTCCGATCAGGCAGCGTGGTCAACAGGTAGACAGCAGCGACGGCCAGAAAGAAATAAATCGGGTTGTCCCAGCCCAGCAGGCCGGCGTTGTGAAGGTTCAACTGCGGCATCACGGTAAACGGCACCAGAAACCCGAAGGTGTAGGCATTTGCCAGCAGACCGGGAAACGGCCTGTCTTTGAGCCGCAACGGAGGCGTTGAGTAGACGTATCCAAACACAAAAAGCTGGAGAAAAATCACCAGTATGAGAAAGGAGTAAAAAAAAGCGCTGCCAATAGCCGCCACCGATACAACCAGATACGCTGTCATCAGATCTTTTTTATTCAGAAGTCCCGCTTGCAGAAAACCGAGCTTTCTGTTGATTTTGTCCGAGTCATAATCGTAGACCTGATTAAGATAGTAGGCCCCCGACGCCAGCAGGCTGAGGCAGGTCAGTATCCCGACATCCGACCACTGGAAGTGACCGCCGCTAAGCTTCCGGTGATAGAAAAGCGCAACAAGATAGATTGACCAGATCGGCAGATGCAGCATCGGCCGCGCGGCAAAAACAAAATCTAACAGTTTCATGGCCGCACGAGGTGAAAGAAGGCGTACATGAAGGGTGCCGCAAACAGCAGCGAATCGAAGCGATCAAGCGCTCCGCCATGTCCCGGTATTATGTTCGAGGAATCTTTTATGCCCAGGGAGCGCTTCCACATCGATTCCACCAGGTCGCCCAATTGGCCAAAAAAGGAACAACCGACCGCCAGAGATAGCACCTCAATGAAACTAAGATTCTGAAACTTCCAGAAATACATAAGCGTTCCGACCGCCGCGGCGCCGACAATCCCCCCGAAAAAACCCTCAACCGTCTTGCGCGGTGACACGGCCGGTGCCAACTGGTGTTTCCCCAACCACGAGCCGATCCCCATCGCCGCCGTATCGCCGATCCACAGCACACCAAATAGAAACAGCAGGCAGTCGCCCCCGCTGATGTCCGTAAACCCGCCGCCGACTTTGAAAACTATCGGATACAGCAGGCCGACGTACAGCACTCCCCAAACCAACCGGCTGTGACGTTTGAACAACTCCGCCGCCGGCAGCCTCCCGATAGCGAATATCATTGCCGTCACCGTGTAAAACAGCACGACAACTACCAGCCCCAACGCAGCACCGTTTTTCCCAAGGAAGGAGGCAGGATAAATTGACTCAACAAAGTCTACATCAGCCAGAACCATGAGCAACAGCAACGTGGTCCCAAAGCCAAGCCAGAAAACGCCGCCTTTGGGCGTGAAGCCTTCGTTGACAAGAAACTCGGAAATGGCCACCAGAGCGAAAAGAGAAATCATCCCCAGCAGCCACCATCCGCCCTGGTATGAAACCCATAGAATAACAGGAATCGCCACCACCGCCACTAAGATGCGAGCAACCAGATTCCTGCTCATTATGCGTCCTTGGCTCCCACCTTTCCGAAACGTCTTTCCCTTTTCTGGTAATCAAGAATCGCTTCAAACAGCTCGTCGGTGCCAAAATCGGGCCAGAGAGTATCGATAGCGTAGAGCTCGGTATAACTGGTCTGCCACAACAGGAAATTGGAGATACGCATTTCGCCCGAGGTTCTGATTAACAGGTCAGGGTCGGGAATGTCGGCTGTATAAAGGAAATTGGCGAACAGTTCCTCGTTGATATCCTGTACGTCAAGCATTCCGGCCTTGACAGTATTAATAATGCTCTTGACAGCGTCCAGGATTTCAGTACGACCACCATAGTTTAAGGCCAGGATCAAAACCAGCCCCCGGTTGTTGCGGGTCTTCTCGACCGCTTCTTTCAATGCTAGCCGACGGTCAGCCGCCAGGCCGTTGATCCGCCCCACGGTAATGAGCTTGACGTCGTTTTTAATTAACTCATTCAATTCTCGACGTGTGGTCCGCGACAACAGCGACATCAAAGCCGCCACCTCGGACTTGGGGCGCTTCCAGTTTTCCACTGAAAAGGTAAACAGAGTCAGGTATTTTATCCCGATTTCCGAGGCCGCCACGACCACTTTCTTGACCGCTTTCACGCCGGCCTCGTGGCCGTACGTGCGGGGTTTATTGCGCAGCGCCGCCCAGCGGCCATTACCGTCCATGATAATAGCCACGTGTTGCGGAATCAATTCCGCCTGCGAAAGGATAGCCTTTTTCAAACTGGCGACGTCGGTTGACATAACGTTATAAGATAAAATCACCGCCGCCGCTTAGCAAGCTCAATCAGACCGACCGTTGGCATGGGTGAGGCTTCATGCGCCAACCCCTCTTGAGACGCCGCGTTCGCCTCAGGCAGATGAAACGAGAAACCCGGCAGCGTGGCAGTCACACCGCCGGGCTTTGAACTCAAACATGCAGACCATGCGAATTGCCTGCATATATGCGACTATTTCAGCAGAACCATCTTCTTGGTAGCCGTGAAGTTTCCGGCAGCCAGTTTGTAAAGGTACACGCCGCTGGCATAGTTAGAGGCATCCCAGTCGACTTTTACAATTCCAGGCTCCGAATGTCCGGTGAAGGTTACTACCTCTTGGCCCATGACATTGTAGATAACCAGTTCGTAGTCAGTAGCAACGGGCAGGGCGAAGGAGATGGTCGTGATCGGGTTAAACGGATTGGGGAAGTTCTGGTGCAGGGCAAACTCGGTTGGGAGCAGCGTTGATGTAACCGGCGCGCCTTCGTAGGTGGCCATCTCGATGCTGACGACTTTGCTCTCAACGTCGAGGAAAGCTCCTGCAAAGGTCTGGCCTTTCTCCATGCTGTATACAAGGATGCGGGTCACGTTCTCATCAGCGTCATAGGCGTACTTCATCTCCATGTTGTCGGCTAACAGACTTGGCGTGACATTGCCTTCGGCCACGACATAAGCTGCGCCCATCTCGGCATCAACCGAAACTACACCATTGTCGACCGCATACGTAGCGACAACCGGGGCAAGCTTCGGATACGGCGGAGCGTCGCCGACGATGATGCGGATCTGGTAGACCAGGTCGCCTACCGTCAGCACCATACCGTCGGCATTGACGTCGGTGGCGGCAACCTGACCATCAAAATTGATGTGGAAGACACCCAGGCCATAGATGAAGTAGTTGCTGAACAAGACTGCGTCAGCGACCTCGTTGGAGACGCCGTTGAGGTTGATATCGCCGCGAGCGTCAAGCGACTCGGCGCAGACGATATCGATCCCGCCATTAACGAAGTCAATGAACGGCTGCGGCACTTTGTAAACGGTATCACCCGTCTCGGGATCGATGTACCACTGGCTGGAGTCGAAGCACTCTTCCTGAATGCCGAAGTAGGTCGGGAAGCCGTAGGTCGCATCGGTAATTTCGGTGCCCTCAAAGTCATAGACGTGATCCGAAACGTACAGAGTGTCACCGGTCACCGAAGAGATAGTGTTGTCACCGCAGTCCATCCAGAAGAAGCGGATCGGCACATAGGTGCACTCAAAGGTTCGATCATCGGTTACCAGGAATTTCATTTCTGCCAGTTCATGTGGATCGGTGTCGGGCGGGCCGAAGCAGGACGGATGGTAGGGGCCATTGTTGGTTTCCGCAATAGCGATTATCCGCAGAAGCCCTGACGGACAAGCGTCGCTGCAGCTGCCGAAGGAGCCGTACCGGTAGGTGAAGTACTCCCAGCCGCAATCTCCCAACAACTGGCCGGGCGCAGCCTCCATGAACGTTAGAGCGCTGGCATCGTAGGCAATGAGGAAATCAAAGCCGCCCATTTCATAGAATCCACCATCCCAGGTCACGCTAACATACTCGTGCTGGCCTTGAAGCGTGTTGTGGGTTTTTTCAATCTCGACCAGGAAGCCGAACAAGAGAATCGAAGTCGTATCGTCATAGGATTCGCACTCATCGGGGAAGCTGTTACTGTTGCTGTCGAGGGAAGTACCGGTGGCGATATCGATCGAGTCGTCGATGGCGTTGCTGTTGCAGTCTGGGAAAGTGATCGGATGAAGCGCGGCCGCAGCCAACGGTTCCATTACCAAGTCACCATCGAGATCGGACAGCAGCACCACTTCTTCGAAAACCCAGGGCTCAAAACCGGTCAACTCTGCTTGTACTGTCACAATTGCCGAATCGTTCAAGGCGATGAACTGTGATCCGGTCACATCTGTTCCGGGGGGAAGCCCATTTAGGCTCACGATACTGCTGGTACTGTCTGGGCAGCACCCAGCGCTGGCAGAAATCACATAGTCAAAAAGTTCTGTGGAATCGCCGGTGTTTCTCACGACAAAAGGAATCTCCAAACTGTCATAGATGGTCATACTCACTATTCCGTTGATAGGTGAGGCGCTCTTTTTGTCAGTTCCCACTATCGTGCCGCAGCATTCGAACATCTCCTCCGTGTTGGGATTGTACCCCCGAGCGCAGTAGCAGGCAACATCACCGGGACCAAACCCCAGCGCCGGGCGAGGAATTGTGACCGGCACATTGATGCACTGACCCCCCGGACAAGAGGGGGCATCGGCGCAATGCAGGTGATCGTCTGCCGTAATAGGCCAACTGAAGTTACCACCACAGTCCGTGGGTGGCATGCTATAGAGATCCAGGTGGTAGACGATATCGTTGTTAGACTCGTTGCAGATGGTTACATCAATTTCAATATCGGTTTCATTTATGTTAAAGGTAGTGACCAAAGGCACGTAGCAGTGATCCCGGCATTTGCCGCAGGAGCCGGCATCATAAATCTGCTTAATCTCGGTTGCCGAGAGATCGCGCCTGAAAATTTCGATTTCATCCAATTTCCCGCTGAAAAAGTTGTTACGTTCCATGTCCCAAGGAAAAGTGGAAAAGTTAATTGGACAATTATGTCCAATACCCATTCTCGGATAAGAAGGTAAGACTCCACACAGCTCACCGGAACCGGGATGTACGGTCGAGGTGCCCTTGGGTTCACCGTTGACATAAAAAGTCACATTTGGCGTGGGACTCAATCTGTTGACCGACACGGCAACATGGTACCAGCTGTTAAGCTGTGTTGGAAACGAGTACGACCAGAAGGTTTTAGGGAAACAGTTTTCACCTGGACATGAGTAGAGTCCCAGCTTTCCGTAACCTTGGGACTGATTATCTCTCTGAAACCAGAACTGCACACCTGTGCAGGGAACTTTATATCTTAAGCATCAGCCGCCCTCGTAATGCCAGTGGGCGGGGGCGCTGTTGTCAATGATGGGTCTCACGTGGCAATACCCCGGCATCTGGTCACAATACGCATAGTCCCAAGCCTCAGGATAAATCCAGGCGTCAATCGTAAAATTGTCATCTCCAACGTGTTTGAAGGGATCATCCTTGACGCGAATGCCTCCGGCTGGGTCCCAACGAAAGGAGCCAGCTTCGTTGACCATACCGTCTTGATGAACCCCGACCGTGTAGATTGTGTAACCATGATGCATTCCCGCAATATCCTTTACGAGTATGCCCTGATCAAGGGTATACCAAGCGACCAAACCGTCCGGGTGGCGTACACACCGTGGACCACAACCGTTACAGGGTGTGCCGTGGAGGGCAGAGCTTCCACCGCCCTTCTTGCAGTTTGCAAAGGAACGAACTGAGCACCCCCCTGTCGTATCACAGCAGGCGCCACGCACTGTATCCGGATCAGAACATGTGGGGACAGGATAGGTGGGGAAGCAGGATATACCGGAAGCGAAATAGCACTCAAACATCTTTATGTCAGCATAGTCAACTACGCAGTCGCCGTCGAGATCTCCCTGATAAATGGGGATGGGTGGCGGACCGGTGAAGTTTACAAAGGCTATCAGATACTGTTGATCGGCTGGTTGAAGGGGATTACCGTCACCGTCCACGTCACCTGTGCAATAGTAGGTTTGGCATTGACTCGGCCGGCTGAAAAGCAGGCCGAGCAGGATTGTGACTACAATTACAACATAGTAAGTGCTTCGTGACATCATGTTACCTCCTGTGGATTGTCAGTCATTGTAGGTCGAAACCTCTGTGGTTTCGACACATTCGTCTTGAACTCTTTTTCTTATCTGTGTCCTCCTTTCTGTGTGTAACGCCTAATATGCGCTACATTGCGAACCTTCCATCTTGTATGTAGCGACGCCCCACCAAGGTGTGCGCTACCCGTGCCGGGCGTCGCAGTCGGTATTCGTATTGGCGTAAATTCTGCAAGCGAGACATGAGACTGAACTCCTTGCTCTTGCTACTTCAATTAATTTGCCTGCGGGTACACCCTACTACAAGTGCGGCCTGCAACCGAAAAGTCCGTCCCCTTGCCTCGACGTTACCCTTCCATATCAAATATACTCAACGCGCTTTCCGTTGTCAAGCGTTTTTGGACATTACCACCGCTCACCCGTCTCTCAAGCAGAAGGAGAGATTGCATTATTTAGTGTATATTATATACTTGTGAAGCGCTCTTCGGACAAGCCAACGGCGTGCTCCACCCTGGCACTGCGCCCGGGCCAAGATACCGCAACACCGACAGGAGTTAGCTATGAAAGGCGTAACAGTATGCGGAATTGCAGAGAGGTACACGTGATTGCCCGGATAAAACGATTCTTGACCGTCTTTATTCCCGCCATTGCAATGGCAATGACTGTGGGTTTATGCAGCGCCGGAAATACTGTAGACGATGCGTCCGAGTCAAAGAAGCTACAAATTTCTCAGAAATTGCTTGAAGAGGCGCCTGAGGAATTCCGCAACCAATTCTTGCCAAGATTTCCACCGCCAAATCAGGTGACAAAATCCCCCGGTCACTATTGTGCCAATGATTGGAAGGATGCCATCGATTTGACATGGGGCCCGGGTCCACCCGCCAATGTCAAAGCTGCGAGGTTCGACTCGTTTTGGTATACTATTGATGAAAAATATGCCTGCTTTCAAGACCTCGACGTTAACTGGGATTCGATCCGGGATTTGTACCTTTCGGAAATCTATGATTCCGTGGTAAGCAGAGGGCGTTTCGCGGCAATGATGAATCACGCCGCAAGAGCATTGAAAGAGGGACACACCGAGTTTCGTGACGCTGAGGTTTACTTCACTGAACCTTATCCGGGGATCCCGCTGATGTTTGTTGGCGGCTGGGGTGTAAACGATCATTTCGGCGCCGGCCTGACTCCTCTGCCGGACAGCACTTTATTGGTTTACGTCGCAATTGAGAACCACCCCCTTGGATTGGTACCGGGGGATATTGTGCTTGGTTATGATGGAGTTCCATGGAAGGAGTTGTACCAGGAACTGCTTGAGGCTGAACTGCCTGTGTCAGGATTCTGGTGGGGCAGCTCGGAGTCGTCCTACACGCATTCCTGGTTAATGGCAGCCGGACTGAACTGGCATCTTTTCGACACCATTGACGTCGTGAAATATGATACGGGAGACATCTTACATTTGGCCACAAGTGCCTTGGCCGTGCAGTTTATGTCCCTATTTGCCACCGAGCAGATGGACATCTCCGGTGTGCCCAAGCCGGACTTCTCATCGGGGCGATTGGTTAGCTGGGAGATAGTCGAAGGGACTCAGATAGGGTACATATATTGCTTAGGCTGGTTTGGGGAAGTAGTCAATGCAGTGGATTGGTATAATGCCATTGATTCTCTGAAGTTTGGAACGGAGGGCCTGATTATTGATTTTAGAACCTGCTATGGCGGAAACCCTATGTGGGCTTGCTTCGGATTAGAGCTGCTTTTTGACCAGACGGTGGATAAAATCGGGATAGATATGCGTGCCGATCCCGATGATCATTTTGCCATGCAACCATCCCACCTTGTTCCAAGTGATTGGTTTAAGGTCTATGGTAACCCGGCGACATATTATGACAAACCGATAGCCGTGTTGATCGGACCGGGATGCATCAGCATGGGCGATTTGTCCTCTCTATTGCTGTCATTCCATCCCACGACCAAACTATTTGGCAAACCTACTACAGCTTCCTTCAATGGTCCGGATGGGGACAGCTTGAGCCCGGATATCTCCTTTCGCTATGCCCGAAACGAAACATATCTGTTCAGCAATCCTGGACATTATCTGACTCATGATGAGTTCCCAAGCGCGGAGGATTTTCCATGGGTCCCCTTCCAGGAGGTGTGGCTGACCCCGGATGGTGTCGCTGCCGGTAAAGACGACGTTGTTGAAGCCGCCATAGCCTGGATTACTTCAACCACGGACGTGGATGACGAATCCGAGGAAATGTTGCCGAAGGACTTCGTGCTTTTCCAGAACTATCCCAACCCCTTTAATTTGTCAACCACGATTTCATACAATCTGCCGTTGCGCTCACACGCGACGATTATTGTTTACAACGTTGCCGGACAGCGGGTAGCGACACTTGTCAACGAAATCAAACCGGCCGGCAGCTACCACGTCGATTGGGATGGCAAAGATCAGCATGGGCAAACGGTTGCCAGCGGCGTCTACCTGTATGAACTGCAGGCGGGTGAGTATACAGACACCAAGAAGATGTTGCTGCTGAAGTGAGCCAGTAATCTGGCATTTTGTGGGCGGCAGATGTCCTGAGGTCGTCCCATAAGGTTCATTGTTGCGCCGTCACGAACCCTTTCGTGACGGCTGCATTAGTACAGTCAGGAAGGGATTCCTGACTGCGCATAAAATGCAGGTAGTCTCCCTTTTTTACATCAAAACTCAGGCTTCGCTTGTATATTATATATATGCTAAGAAGTGTACCCAGAACAGTCGCTCTAAGTGTCGCCGTGCTGCTCTTGTTGCCCCTGACCAGTCTGGCGCAGAGAGACCTGCCAAGCCGACTGGCCGAAAGGTCTGAGTATCAACAGAAAGAGGCGACCGATCCTAACCCGTCGGCGGTCAAAGTAGCCCGGCTGCACTACTCCGGCGGAGGAGACTGGTACTGGGGAGGCTCGGCGGTGCCGAACCTGCTTAAGTTCCTGCGGGACAATACCGATTTCCCGGTCGATACTATCGAGCGGCAGGTGACGATTTTGGATGCCGAGCTGTTCAGATACCCGTTTTTGTTTGCCACCGGCCACGGGATAATCCGCTTTTCCACCGAAGAGAAGGAGCGGCTGCGTCAATATCTGGCGGGTGGCGGTTTTCTGTTTGTCAATGATTCGTACGGTATGGACCGCACTTTTCGCAAGGAAATGGCCTCCCTTTTCCCGGAGCGGGAGGTGGTCGAGTTACCCTTTGACCATCCGATTTACCACTGCCTTTATGATTTCCCCAACGGCCCGCCGAAAATCCACGAGCATGACAAGAAGGCGCCGCGGGGATATGCCATAATCCTGAACGGCCGGGTAGTTCTGTATTTTCTGGTGGAGTCCGATATCGGCGACGGCTGGGAAGACCCCCAGGTGCACAACGACCCTCCGGAAAAGAGATTGGAGGCGCTCAAAATGGGCGTAAACATCTTGACGTACGCTCTGTTATAGTTATATTAGGTATTGGTTCCTGCTTTTTTCACCGGCGGCCGATAGGGAGTAGGGAACGCCGTAGGCAACAAACAAGTCACCGAGGTTGAGACCATGACAAGAATAAACTCCAGCTTAGTGTTATTCAGAAGACTCAAAAACGTGCTGCTAAAGCAACGAGTAGTTCTCTTTTTGGCGGGGTTGTTGGCTACCGCCTCGGTGGTCATTCTCACCTCAGTTGCCCTTTCTTTTTTAGCCAACGTAATTATCCTCCCCGTCTGGCTGAAAGTAGCGTTGCTACTTTTATCTGGAATCTTGTCTCTTTTCTTCTTCACGCGCTTTGCTGTGGCACGCTTGTTTGATGGCAACGTCGAGACTGTGGCAGTGCGGCTTGAAAGCAAGTACCCTGATCTCAAAGGCCGCTTGATTGCCGCTATCCAGTTCGCCCGGATGCAGGCGACGCCTGGTTATTCTGCTGAGCTAATGGCTTTGACTGAGAAACAAGCTCTGCAAAAAGCCGGGCTGGTGAACTTCAATGAAGTTCTGACGTTCCACCCTCTTTTGAAAACCGGGCGCCTCTTTCTCCTTGCCGGTGCCCTGGCGGCGGTGCTGGTGATGGCGATGCCCGGCCTGTTCAGCTACTCCTATGAGGTTTATTCCCACCCGACCACGGAGATCGCCCCGCCGCTGGGCTACAAAGTGGTGCCGGTTCCCGGCTCGACCGAGTGGGTCAAATATCGTGACATTGAGATAGGCGCCGCCATTTTTGGAGACCGGCTCCCAAAGAAGGCGACTATATATCATCGCTTAGTCGGCGGAAGCTGGCAACGCTCAGAGACCGATTTAAGGACGAAAAAGAGCTTCTCCACCATCAGCGGCGACTCCGTCACGGTTGCCATTACGCTACGACAGATCAGCAGGTCGTTTGATTACTATGTCGAGGCCGGGCGGGTTAAAACCGAGGTCCAGAAAATCGACGTCGTCGACCGCCCGCGGGTGACCGGCATCAAGCTGTCGATCTTTTATCCCGACTATACTGAGCTTCCCCCAACCGTCATTGATGAAAACAACGGTTCCTTTTCCGCGCTGATCGGAAGCCGAGTGAATATGGAGGTCGAAACCAACCTGCCGGTTCAACAGGCGGAACTGGTATTCGCGGACACAAGCCGCACTCCTTTGAAAGTCGCAGGGAAAAACGCGGAAACCAGCTTGCTGGTTGAGAAATCGCGGTCCTATCACATCCGGCTGGTTGACCACCTGGGGGAACAGAATCCCGACCCGATTGAGTATTACATCACAGCGGTGCCGGATGAGTACCCATCAATTGACGTCCTTCGCCCCGGCTACAACGTCAATCTTAACGATGAGATGGTGCTGCCGCTGATGGTGCGCATTTTTGACGACTTCGGGTTTTCATCGCTGGTGCTGAAGTACAGCGTGGTGTCACGCGGCCGGCAGTCGGAAGAGCATGTGGCGGTGCTGCACTTTTCCGACCGGATCAAGACGGAAGGGGACGTCGAGTTCAACTGGGATATGGATCGGCTTAACCTGTATCCCGGCGACTATGTCGTCTACTACTTCGAGGTTGCCGACAACGACAAAATCTCCGGCCCCAAACTGACTCGCTCAAGGCAGTATATCGCGCGGTTGCCTTCGCTTGACGAACTGATCGCGCAAGTAGAGGCGGAGAGTTCCCAGCGGATTACTCGCACCGAACAGCTATACCGGCAGGGGAAAGAACTTGCGCAGCGGTTGAAAAACGTCTCCCGTAAGATCAAGGCACAGAGCAAGGAGGCCCAAAAGGCTGAGTGGCAACACCAGAAAGAGCTGGAATCGATTGCCGACAAGAACATGGAGTTGGTCGACAAGATCGAAGAGATGGCCCGGCAGATGGAGAACTCGGTCGACAAGCTCGTGGAAAACGCCTTGATGAGCCGCGAAATCATGGAGAAGTTAGCCCAGATCCAGAAGCTGTTTGAAGAGATCGCCACTCCGGAGATGAAAGAAGCTCAGCGCCGGCTAATGGAAGCGCTTAAGAGCATGGACCCCGCCGAGCTTCAGAAGGCAATGAACGATTTTGAGATGTCGCAGGAGGAACTTCTCAGACGGCTGGAGCGGACCTTAGCTCTTCTGAAAAAGATGCAGCTTGAGCAGAAGATGGAAGCCATGGTTCGCAAGGCTGAGCAGCTCGTCGAAGGTCAGCAAGAGATGAATGAAAAAACCGAAGCCTCCCCCAAGGAAGGTCTCCCCCCTCTGGCGGAACCGGAAGACGAGCTTCGCTCCTCGCTTGAAGATCTGAAAAAGGAGTCGGAGGAACTGGCTGAGTTGGCCAAAGAAGCCTCAATGGAGACTTCCCCTGAAGTTCAAACGTTCCGCGACGCAATCGAGAAAACTGACGCCGACCAGAACATGGGAGATATGTCACAAGCGCTTTCAGACAAGCAGAAAAGTGAAGCTGGACAGCAAGGCAAGACTGCTCTTTCCAAGCTGTCGGAGATGCTGGATCAGATGCAGCAGCAGCTTCTGGCGCTGAAAGGCGACCAGGAAGATGAAATTCAAAAGGCGATGCGGATGGCTATCGACGATGCCAACTACCTTTCGCATAAGCAGGAAGACCTTTTGCAGCGGGCAGCGGCCGTTAACCCGCGTTCAGTTGTTCTGCGTGAAATGGCCGCTACTCAGCAAGACCTGGCCACCTCCTGCAACGGCCTGAAAAACAGAATTACCGAGCTGGGTAAACAGTCACCCTTTGTCGCCGCCGAGCTTCAGAAGCTGGTGACCGACGCCATCTCAAATATGGAACAGGCGATGGAGGGATTCGACTGCAAGAGAGGCGCTCCGGCAATACGCAACCAGCGAGAGGCGATGGTCAATCTGAACCGCGCCGCTATCCGTATGATGGAATCGCTCAACCAGCAGAAACAGTGCGATAAAGGAGGAAACTGTGACAAGAGTCTGTCGAAGTTGCAGTCGCTGTGCAACAAGCAGAATCAGCTAAACCAGCAGACCAAGCAGTGTAATAATCCGAGCAATCAGTGTGACAATCCGAGTCCTAACCCCGACGGTGTGCCTCAGTTCCGACAGGAGCTGCAGCGGCTTGCCGGTGAGCAGGGGTCAATCCGAAAGTCTCTTGAGGAGCTCAACGCCGAGTTCGGCAACTCACGTCAAATCTTAGGGCGTCTTGACGATATCGCTGAGGAAATGAAACGGGTGGAGGAGGATCTCGCTGACGGCGAAATCGGCGAAGAAACCACTCAGAGACAACTCCAGATATACTCCCGTATGCTGCAGGCTGCCCGTTCGCTGCAAAGAAAGGATTTTTCCGAGCAGCGCCGCGCCACCACGGCCGAAGAGCAGCCCTACTTCGTCCCTCCCACACTTCCGACCGACATCTTTAACGACCGGGTTAATCTGGAGGACAGACTGCGCCGGTTTCTTGGCGACAACTATCCCCCGCAGTATGAAGAGCAAATCAAGGCCTACTTTAAGGCTCTTCTGCAGGCGGAATCGGCTCTCAACAACCTCAGCCAACCGGTAGAATCACCCTCCCAATGAGAAGCAAGCTTCTTTTATTATTACTTCTGTCAGGCCTGTTCATAACAAGCGCGCCTGTCGCAAACGCCGAGGAAACACAAAAAGTCAGGGTGCTTGAAGTCGAATTGATCAAGGACACGCCCGATTCCGAGGTGGAGCAAAAGGTGCGCATAGCCCGGAAGTTAATAAAGAAAAAGAATTACGAGGGGGCCTCGGCTCTGCTGGAAACGCTCTACGAGCAGGACAGTGAGAACCGGGTCGTGGTAAACCTGCTTTTCATCTGCTACAACCGCCTGGGGTATTTGCTCAAAGCGGAGGCACTTAGCCGACGCCTTGTCGAGCGCGCCCCTGAAAACTATGTCAATCGGCTCCGTTTAGCCGAGATTCTGGCCAAGCAAGCACGGTTGGAAGAGGCTGAATTGGCATACCGGGAAGCTGTTTCTCTGATACCACATAACGACGTTGCCCGGTACCGCACAATACTCCAGAGTATGATCGGTCACGGATTTGAGGCCATGGCCCTGACCCTGATCGATACCGCCCGCGCAAGGTTAGCCGACTCGACCCTGTTTGCGCTCGATAGGGGTGAAATCTTAGAAAGGCAAAACGACTATCGACAGGCCTCAGAGGAGTTCTTCGCGGCGCTGGAGGACACCTCCGGCAGAACGGCCAGCGAGGCCGAGAAGAAGCTGCTGGCGCTTCTTGATTACCCGGAGTCATCGTCCGAAGTTGAAAAAGCTCTCCTGGAACAAACGGACGTGAAAGTCAATGTTCGCGCCGCAAAGATTCTGTCGTCCTTTTACCTGAAGGCGGAGCGGTTTGACCGGGCTTTCGACTTCGCCGTTATTCGTGATTCACTGGAAGGACAGAAGGGCAGTTCCCTGATCAATTTCATGCGCAGCAGCCGCGAGCGAAAGCTGTACCATCAGTTGGCACGAATGGCCGAACACATCCTCAGCCGCTACGACAATCATCCAATCATAGGAGAGACCTACTTTCTTTACGGCAACGCCTTGGTGCAGTTGGGGCGTTTCGATGATGCTATTACAACCTATGATACTGTCTTCGCCACCTTTCCTCGTGTGCAGGACAAAGCCGAGGCGCTATACAGTATCGGTGACATCTATCTGAACCATTTGAACGATTGTCCTCGCGCTTTGATCTTCTTTGATTCGGTAATCAGCCACTACAACGCCGGCCTGGGCTATCTCAACGCCAAACTGGCCGTGCCGTTCTGCTACCTCCGTCAAGGTATCCTGGACGAATCCGGAAGCGCCTTTAGGAACCTTTTGACCAGACGTCTGGATGAAGACACCAAAGAAGCGATTGAGTACAACCTGGCCCTGATTCTCTTTTTCGAGAAACAGTTCGATTCGAGTGTGGTTGCTTTCCGCAAGCTGCTGGTTGATTACCCCCGTGGGTTTTATGTCAACGATGCTCTGCAATTGCTGCTTTTGCTCGAAGAAGCGAAAGGAGCGCCTAAACTTTTGTACGATTTCTCCAATGCCCTTCTGTTCGAGCAGATGCGCATGCCCGACTCAACGGCCGCCAAGCTGCTTCTCATTGTTAATAATTCGAGCCGGGCGCTGGCCGATGTCGCCCTGTATAAGTTGGCCGTGCTCAGTTTGAGCCGGGCCGACTCTTTGGCGGCTGTCGAATTCATTGAGCAGTTGGCTGAAGAGTTCCCCGAGTCGTATTACCTTCCCTATGGAATGAAAGCCAAGGCCGATATTTGCCTGGCCAGACCCGACGGAGTAGAGCAGGCCAGGTCGATCTATCGCCGTTTGTTGGAAGAGTACCCGAACTACCCCTTCATTTCCGAGGTACGCAAGACGATGCGGCAACTGGAGGGGGAGGCGTAGGCTCTATAGACGCGTAGGTTGGGTTTGATCTTGCCCCATTATGGTGGACAGTTAGCTAATGCGTGGGCGGCAGAACCGCTAAAGGGTTCTGCCCTACAGTCCTGTAGGGCAGGAGCCCTTGCGCTCCTGCCAATTTAACCTGAAAGCCCGCCTACCTCCGGGACAGCTTGTATTCCTTGATCTTGGCTCTGAGGGTATTGCGGTGGATGCCGAGCTTTTCGGCGCAGAGGCTGATGCTCCAGTTCAACTGCTCAAGGCAAAGCTTTATATGCTGTTTTTCCACTTCCGAAAGCGGCATAATGGCCCCGGCGGACGGGGCGGCTCCCTCCCCGGAGGTGAGACCGGTCAGATCGTTTTTCGTGATTTGCTCTGATCGTGTGAGCACCACCGCCCGCTCGATGACGTTCTCAAGTTCGCGCACGTTGCCGGGCCAGCCGTAGCCGGTCATTATCTCGGCTGCTTCCGTGTTAATCCCTTTTACATCCTTGCCGATCTTCTTGGAGCATGTCTCTATGAACTTTTCCGCCAGAAGCAAGATGTCGCGGGTGCGTTCAGCCAGGGGAGGGATATGAATCATGATGACGTTTAGTCGGTAGTAGAGATCCTCGCGAAATCTGCCCTCGGCCACCGCCTTTTGAAGATTCCGATTTGTAGCGGCGATGATTCGAATGTCAAGTTGGATTTCCTTGACCGATCCCAGTCGTTGAATCTTTCTTTCTTCGAGGACCCGCAGCAGCTTGACCTGCATCGTTAGCGGCATTTCGGCAATCTCGTCAAGAAACAGAGTGCCTCCGTCAGCCAGTTCAAATCTTCCCTGTTTCGTTTTGTCCGCGCCGGTGAAAGCACCCCTTTCGTAGCCGAACAACTCCGACTCCAGCAGGTTCTCCGGAAAGGCGGCACAATTAATCGCAACCAGCCTCTTGGCGGCCCGCGGCGATAGGGCGTGAATGGCACGGACGACCAGCTCCTTTCCGGTGCCGGAGGCGCCAGTTATCAGCACCGTGGCCTCCTTGGGCGCCACCAGAGATATCATTTCCTTGACCTTTTGTATGGCCTGGGATTCTCCGATTATTTCGGAGGTGGGAAATATCTCGGCCAGCCGTTCGCTCATCACCCGGTTGTCCACCACCAGGCGGTTTTGAGCCGCCGCTTTTTCCAGCTTCAGGAGCAGTTCATCGAGGTCCTCGACCGGTTTGGTCAGATAATCAAAGGCGCCGGCCTTCATGGCCGCTACCGCCGTTTCCACCGACCCGAACGCGGTCAACATGATAACTTGAATAAAAGGGTTAATCTCCTGGAGCCGAGAAAGCAATTCGATCCCGTTCATACCGGGCATCTTCATGTCCACCAACGCGACCGGTGCGAAAATCTTGTGGTACTGTTCCAGCGCTTCCTCGGCGCTACCGGCGGTGTAGACCTGATACTCTTTCTTGGAGAGAAATCCCGACAGCAGGTCCCGCTGCCCCTGCTCATCATCGACAACCAGCAGTTTTGTGCCACGCATACGGTAAACTAAGGGGCGCCGTCCGTTGGAGCAAACAGAAAAAAACCCGCCACCGAGGGCGGGTTGTGGTTACTCGACTCAGGTCTCAGCCGCCCGAACTGAAAAGAATGCGAATACCGAAATGAATGTCGAACATGCTCAGGTCTTCCCCAAACTCATAGGGGTCGTCCTGGTAAGTAGCCTTGGCATTCTTGCTGAAAGCCTGGTGATAGTTAGCTTCGATAAAGATGCCACTGTAGTAAGCGGTATAATAGATCAGCCCCACTCCCAAGCCAAAGGCAATGGCCGGGTCATAAGAGAGCTCCCTAAACCGGCTTTCCCCTTCGCCAGCCTCATCTTGGGCAAACGTAGAAAACTTCGGGTTCTCAAGCCCGACATGTCCCTTCAGATACGGGGTCCAGTTTGATTCTCCCTCGAACAGGAACTTGAAGTAAAAGTTAGGATTGTAGAGCCGATGCTGGTGGCCCGACATCTCACCGCTGGTGTCGTTGGGAAACTGGGTGTCAGTGTCGACAGGAAACTGAGTGTAAATGAAGTTCAGCCCTACAACAAGGTTAGGGCGTAGAAAATAACCGACTTCCATACCGACGTCAAAGCCGGTCTTGGCCGCCCATTCGTAGTCCCCGGTTTTCCAGTCCGTCAGGCCGCTGCCGGGAATGCCCAACCCGCCGAAGAAACCCATCTCCACAACATCACGTTCTTCATCCTGGGCAAAAACGGTTAGATTCACGATTAACAGAACCAGGACAGCAAGTAGAATCGATCCTTTTTTCATTCTTTTATCCCCGAAGATTAACCTTTCTTCATTCCTTGCCTAATGCAGAAGCCTCTATCCGCTTTTTGCAACGCAGTAAGCTGTTTACCTCTTACTTAGGACGCAATAAATGACTCTCTGTTTATCTTGTCAACAGATTAAATTCGATGGGAAACAAAATAAGGCCGGCGCCGGCTGGTCGGCTTTGACGCACCGGGGAGCAGTATTGTCTCAATATCTACCTCTCTCCTCATGTCAGGCTCTTGTCAGCTTTCTTGCCTTCTTTGGCGCTTGCCATACGAACCTCCGGTCCGACATGTGGTAGCTTGACAAGGGGGAAATAGCACCTCAGATTGTCGGATGTTGTAGGAAGTTAAGAGGCGATTGGATGAAGGAAACATATTTTACCTCCGAGTCGATTTTCCAAAAAGCTATTGACATGCTGCTGGAGGTGAGAGAACATATCCCACAGCGCAGCATTCCCTTTGTGCCGGACCAGTCGGCATTATTGATCCTGGATATGCAGAAATACTTCCTTGAAGATTCCTCTCATGCGTATGTTCCCAGCGCTCAGGCGATAATTCCCGGAATTAGGGAGTTGATTAAAGAATATACAACGAAAAGCCTGCCCGTAATTTTCACCAGACACTTCAATTCCACTCAGAATGCCAGGCTCATGGCCAAATGGTGGAAAAATTTGATTCATGAAGAGAATCCTCTGAGCGAAATCGTCAAAGAGTTACGTGCGTCCAACGGTATCGTTCTCAACAAGAGTCAGTATGATGCCTTCTACGAAACTCCCCTGGAGGACATTCTGAAAAAGAATCATGTCAGCCAAGTTGTTATATGTGGAGTAATGACCCATCTCTGTTGCGAGACCACGGCGCGTTCGGCCTTCATGCGGGGGTTTGAGGTGTTCTTCACTGTTGACGGAACGGCCACGTACAACAAAAATTTTCACCTGGCAACACTCTTGAACCTTTCTCATGGATTTGCGACGCCGACGCTGGTGAACGAATTACTGACGTCTCTGAGGGACGATGAAAACTGAAAAGGCGATCATCATTGGAGCCGGGCCGGCTGGAATAGCTGCCGCAATACAGCTCAAACGCCAGGGGATAAACCCTGTTGTTTTTGAAAAGAGCGAGATAGGAGGACTGCTAAGAAATGCTAACCTGGTGGAAAATTATCCCGGATTCCCGGGCGGTATTTCTGGTGGGCATCTTGTGTCTCTTTTTAAAAAGCAGCTTAGAGCGCAACTATTAGAAATCATTTCTGAGGAAGTGACCTCTCTGGATTTTGAGGACGGGATATTCCATGTAGAAACGCCCAAGCGAGTTTGTTATTCGCGGACGGTCCTGGTCGCATCGGGGACCAAAGCTCGTGAGTTTACAGATACCAGGATTCCTGAAAGCGTCACGGCGAGAGTTTTCTATGAAATCTGCCCCGTCGTAGAAGCGACAGGAAAGAAAGTGGTCATCGTAGGCGCCGGCGATGCCGCTTTTGACTATGCCCTGAATCTTGGAAAACGTAACAAAGTTACGATTCTCAATCGAGGCAAGGCTGTCAGGTGTCTCCCCCTCCTTTGGGAGAGAGTTATGAGATCAGGCGGGATCGAGTATCGTGAGCATACCAGGATTGTCAACATTACCGGCGATTCCCCGGAAGGATTGCTCCTTGAGTGTATCAGTCCTGAGGGGACCTCAAGACTCGTTGCAGACTATCTTATATTTGCGATCGGCAGGAATCCACAACTTGATTTCTTATCAGAAAAACTGAAGGAAGAGACGCAAGAATTGGAAAACAGAGGCCTTCTCTATTTTGTGGGAGACGTAAGAAATCGTACCTTCAGGCAAACGGCCATTGCGATCGGAGAAGGAATTATGGCGGCCATGAGAATGTCCAAAAAGTTGCAGGAAGTGACGCTATGAAAATTTCTGCTTTCACGGGCCGGGAAGATATCGCGACGGTTTATGTCGCCGAGATGAGAGAAGGAAAAGCGGTGGAATTCCTGGAGTCCTTGCAACCGCCGCTGCCCAGAGAAAAGAAATGGGTGATAATAGTATCCACGTTGTTTGGTTGCCCCGTAAGGTGCCCGATGTGCGATGCCGGTGGCGACTACCGGGGAAAACTGTCTAAAGAAGAGATTTTTGCACAGATAGATTTCCTGGTCAAAAAGAGATTCCCAGACGGTCGTATTCCCGTGAGCAAATTTAAAGTCCAGTTTGCCAGGATGGGAGAGCCGGCTTTCAATTTGGATCTGCTTGAGGTTCTCGAAGAACTTCCGCAGCGCTATGATGCTCCCGGGCTGATGCCATGCATCTCGACCATCGCTCCTTTGGGTACGGAAGGATTCTTCGAGAGGCTTATCGAGATAAAGAAAAGCTTATACACGGGTAGATTTCAACTTCAATTCTCGATCCATACCACGGATGAAACGCACAGAAGTCGGCTGATTCCGACCGGGATATGGGATTTCGCGAAGATAGCTAAGTACGGAGAACGATTCTATCAGAAAGGGGATCGCAAGATCACACTGAACTGCGCTCTACCGAAAGGTGTCCCGCTCGATCCACGGATACTTCGCAGGCACTTCGATCCCGACATCTTTTTGATTAAGATAACCCCGCTTAATCCGACCTACCGTGCGAATGAAAACGGACTTTCTTCATACATAGACCCATACCAGGAAGGGGAGGGGTATGAAGTCGTGGAGAAGCTGCGTTCTTGTGGCTACGAGGTTATAGTGAGTATCGGCGAGGTAGCTGAGAACCATATCGGAAGCAACTGCGGGCAGTATGTGATGAGGCACTTGAAGGAAAAAGGGTGCCTTGAAGATGGATATACATGCTCGGTTGAGCAGCCACAATAGGCAGGATCACAGGGATCCTGCCCTACAATAGCTCTAGGGAAGGTCTTTCCGAGACCTGCCTATTCTTATACAGAACCCAGGCGTTTAAGAAATGGCTTTGTTTGGTAATTTTTTAATTTTGCTCGATAGGCAGTGTCTCCGAGGTGTTAGCGTGGGAAAGGCAACGATGCTCTTGCAGGCGTTGCAGTTGGATGATAGCCCGCAGGCATCGCCTGATTTAATGGAGCGCTGTGCGTTTTGCCGGTTGGCCTCGAGCTGCTTCGGGCTAGTGCCTGACATAATTGTGCCTTTATGTTACTAAGGGGTGTGGGGAGATTATTTGCATGAAGGTTGTAGCGAAACTGCAGGGAGGGAAGTCCAGAAAGACCCCACAGCCACGCTTACGGCGTGGTGGGTTACCCGTTAATCAATGCTTTAACGCTTCTAAATAAAGATATGGTTCTATTGAATTTGGGAAAACCTTATCACAGATTATATGAAATCTATCCTTCGAAAGAACATTTCTTGGGTCTCTATCTAGATGGCAATCATTTGATAAAAGACTTTGTACAAGAGTTAATACTTTTTGAAATGTTTTTGTTAGGTTATTACAGGATTGTATATGCTCAATAAAAATCAATTTACCTCCCCTTTTTAATACTCTAGTCATTTCATCAAATGTATTTTCCAATGACTCAACTGAGCATAAAACAAAGGAACCAATTATAACATCAAAGAACTCATCATTATATTGTAGCTGCTCAACTTGTACCTGTTGTATATCTAATTTGCATCTTGTGCTATTCTGAACTTTTATTAAGTGTTCATAATCAATATTTTTATCTATAGCAAAAACCGAACACTTCTCACTATAGTATTTAAAGTTCTCCCCCTTTCCAAAACCGATTTCCAGCACATTACCTGTTAAGGCTTTTAGTGAGGGGATAAAATAATTCTCCTTGATATGGTCTATCTGCCTCTTTAATTGATGTGGTAATATCTTAATAGCCATCATACATTATGTCAATTTACGGAACCGCATAGCAAAATTTTGAATCAGCATATAAATAGTTACCGCAGCACTTGGATAAAGTACCGTATAAGGAACTTCTGAAATCAGCCCGCTGAAAGCAGCATAGAAAAAAGAGGCAAGGGCTACAAGAACTCCAAAGAAAGTCTCGTTTCTTGTCGTATTAAATAAGAGAGAAAATATAACTACTGTCGAAATTACCGTTAACAGTGAGATAAGCTGAAAAACATATAATAGGAAACTTGAAAAATAAAGAGATGTGGCGAGTGCCAATATGGTCACAATTACAACGGCTATCCTTGTATTTTTTACCACTGTTTTGTCTTGACTTTGATACGGATGTTTTTTTGAACTGAACCAAAATCCATATTTGCCGAGCTGAGAAGATATGGCAAACAGAGAACTGTCCAAAGATGACATAAACGCAGCAAACAAGGCAACAGAAAGAAAAGGCAAAAACCACTGTGGGGCAGAGGTTTCAAGAATACTGTAAAATAAGTTACTTGGGTTATCTATCCCTCCGCTTGCCCGTACAGACAGTCCGATTATTATGAGTGGGATGATGATGATCATGAGTAAAATCCAAGAAGCGAAAAATCCCTTTTTCAGATCTCCAATGCTCTTTGTGGCATATATTCTTTGCCACATCTCAGGTTGTACCAATAGCGTTAAAAACTGAGCTGCTGCCAAACTAATTGCTCCAATAATAATTGTCCTATCGCTTAACAATGGAGAAATTGTCTCTCCTGAAATTTGCGAAGTATCAACCATGAAAACCAACCCAACGATAAAAAACATCAGGATACCTTGAAAAACATCAGTGAATATTTCAACTTTTAAACCAGCGACAACAGTATATAAAAGGACAATTATCCCAACAGAAATAGAAGAAGTATACTTGTCCCACCCGAGTATATTGGAAAAGACAGCAGTATTGATAAAAAACTGAAGTGAAATGAAAATAAATAGTACTAACAACAAAGATAGGTTAAGTATGGATGCTGTTCGCTCTCCGAATTTGTGAATAAAATAGTCCACAACTGAATTGAATCGTTTGCTACTAACAACTTCTGGGTTTTGGTTTTTAGCTAAATAGTAAAGGCCAATAAAGGCGAATAAAACTCCCAAGTAAACAACTACAACCCAAGGTCCGAAGATGTAAGAGAAAGTTAGACCGATAACAATATTATAGCTTGAAATTGTGGAAGCAAAAACAGATAATGCAAATGTTTTCCAACGAATTTCACTCGACGCTCGCAAAAAATCATCTGCACTCCTTCTTCGCGAAGCAACAAAAGTGATGATGCCAAGAATGGCTATATAAACCCCTAAAGCTATGTAGATATTTATCATAAGAGCCTATTATGATGTCAATTCGTCCAACAATCCTTTTGGCACCTCTACAGCAATTTCACCTTCTCCAATTTTGTTCTTTATTTCTTGTGTAATTTCACTCCGATTGAGATTCTTACCAACAATGATATATGTTCCTCTATTGGTTTCAAACACAGACGGACAAGCATATACAGCACAAAATAATTTGGCGGGTGTTTTTTCAACTACAATCATCTTATTTCCCTTTCTTTTTTAATAATGATTAAATCGATTAAGTTCTAGTTCAATGAACAAACAATCACAGCAATTAAAAAATTGCTCGCAGATTTCATAGATAATAAATTCAACAATAAACAAACACATAATAGCAATGATTGACCATGAAACGATTTTCATCGTACCGGAAAATCCACCTTTAATCGGGTCTTTCGGTAGTATCTCAATGCTTAATATTAACTCTAAAGAATTAGCACGTTCCATGCATGCTACACTTTGCTTGAGAATATGCTTTGAATACCTCTGAAATAATATCCAAGCAACAATTGTCGAAAGACCTATTATTAATACTCTCCAATTCTGTCCTTCCCACTCGATAGCCTGATGTATTATAAAACCTGATCCAAGCATCCAAAAAGAAGATATTAACCAAAAATATCTCTCTACATGACGAAGCCATCTGTTGGCTTCCTGATACGCTAACCTTAGATTTTGTAAATATTCGTTATCCGTCATAATAGATAATCTCAGATTTTATTTGTTGTTTTCATCCACAAAATATGGCCGGTGTGGCCGCGATCCCCGATCAGGGTCGGGGACAGGTCTGTGATTGCGGTTTACCCTAGCACTTCTTAAAGAGATTGCCACGTCGCTTCGCTCCTCGCAATGACGATTTCGCTACGTTATACACAAATAAATGTTGTGCGAGAGAGACGGGAATGTCAAGTAAAAGATGTCGAAACCACAGGGGATTTCGACCTACAGTATGTTGTCGGAACCACAGGGGATTTCGACCTACAGTATGTTGTCGGAACCGCAGGGGATTTCGACCTACAGTATGTTGTCGGAACCGCGGGGGATTTCGACCTACGGTTCTGAAAGGTGGGCCACCCAGACATGGTTCCCGCGCGGTACGAGAATCTCGTTCAGGCGTAAATGCCCCGAAGCTGCACCACCTCAAGCACCCGTGAGATGGCCAGCATGAAAGCGGCAATCCGCATACTCGCCTTGTGCTGCAAAGACATCTCCAGTACATCACCAAAGGCGGCTACCATCTTTTCTTCCAGGCGGCGGTTGACTTCCTCTTCCGACCAGAAGTAGCCGATGCGATTCTGCACCCACTCGAAATACGACACCGTCACGCCACCGGCATTGCACAGGATATCCGGTATGACCAGAATACCTTTCTTTTCGAGAATGACGTCGGCCTCAGGGGTGGTTGGGCCATTGGCGCCTTCGGCCAGAATCCTGCAGTTTACCTTGCGGGCATTTCGGTCCGTTATCTGGTTCTCCAGGGCGGCTGGGATCAGGATGTCTACATCGGCAAAAAGGACGTCATCCGGTTTGGCCTTTTTCACTCCGGGGAAACCCACGACCGTTTTCTTTTTCTCAACGTATGCGATAAGCTTATGGACGTCGATGCCGTCCGAATCGTGGATAGCGCCGTTGACATCGGAGATATAGACGAATTTCACTCCTAAATCATGCAGCAGTTTGGCCGTAACGGAGCCGACATTGCCAAACCCCTGCACTGCGGCCGTCGCGCCGTTCAGATGGAGCTTCAGGTGCTTGGCGGCTTCGCGGGTGGAAATCATCACACCGCGGCCGGTGGCCTCTGCTCGTCCTCGTGAACCGCTCAGGTTAATCGGCTTGCCGGTTACCACGCCGGGCACGGAGTGACCCTCACGCATCGAGAACGTATCCATGAACCAGCCCATAACCTGTGGTCCGGTACCGAGGTCGGGAGCAGGGACATCGCGGTCAGGACCAAACAAATGCATCATGTCGGCCACGTACCTGCGAGTCAGCCTCTCCAGTTCCCCCTGCGACAACTTGTGCGGATCGCAGACAATGCCTCCCTTGCCGCCGCCGAAGGGGATATTGACCACCGCGCATTTGAACGTCATCCACGACGCCAGCGCCTGCACCTCATCCAGAGTGACGTCGGGATGATAGCGGATACCTCCCTTGGCCGGGCCGCGCGCGATAGAGTGCTGAACCCGATAGGCCGTAAATATCCTGAAAGATCCGTTATCCATCTGGACCGGAAGGTTCACAATCGTGCTCCGCCGTGGCACTTTCATGAATTCCCGCAGGGACGGGTCAAGCTTCAGTTTTTTGGCGGCGGCATCAAACTGCTTCATGACGTTGCCGAACACCGAGATCGGAATGCTGATGTCCTTTCGCTGGACAATGCTTCGAGGGTGTCTGGCTTTTGTTGATCCGGCAGGTATTTTTGTTTTACGGGTGGGACTTTTGGCCATTATGATCAATCCTTTGTTGGAGTTCTGTTCTCACCGCAGTTTGGAAACAGCTTTTGAATCTCTATCATAAAAGCGCCACCGGCGGTCAGCGCCGTTTCTCACACCGATTCGTGTTGAGTGCCCGATCTGCTTGACCGCCGCTAACCGGTCTTCAAGATACATCCGATTGCCGGTCAAATCAAGACCGTTCTGCTCTCTGGTAAGGCCGAACGAGCGGCAGAATTTCCCTGGCCCGTTCAGCAAGTCACATCCGCTGTTGCCGGGAGACAACCGGCTCATGATCTCTTTTCCCTCTTCCGGCTCGGCGGCGCGTAACAGCACGGCCGCCGGGAAACCCTCAGGCTCGGTAACAAAGTTCAGGCAGTGGTACATGCCGTAGACAAAGTAGATGTAGGCAAACCCGGGCGGCCCGAACATAACGGCGTTACGTTGTGTCCGGCCCCGGGCGGCGTGACAGGCCGGGTCATCCTGGCCAATATAGGCCTCCACTTCGACTATCTTCGCTGAAAGTTTTCCAACGGGTGAATGATACACAATATACTTGCCAAGAAGGTCCGGCGCCACCTCAAGAGTCGGCCGGGCATAAAATGAGCGAGTCAGCTTTTTGAACTTTCTTACCGGCATATCACAGGGATGAAAAGCTGGTGGTTGGCATAAAATCTTGTGCGCCAGCTTCTCCCGGGTGGTGGCATCCGCCTGAGGTGGACACTACGCACGGGAACCAGTGGCAAAAGGATCAACTGACCCTCGTCAGACGGCATAGCCGCCGGTCAGAAAAGGGTTGTTGTTGCGTTCAGCTCCGACGGTTGTCTTGGGGCCGTGTCCGGGCAAACATACGATCTCGTCCGGCAGAGTCAGAATCTTAGTCCTGATTGACTCAATAAGTTGGTCATAGGAGCCGCCGGGTAAATCAGTCCGCCCGACGGAACCATAAAACAGAGTGTCGCCGCAAAAGAGCGCCCCTTGCCGCTCGTCCAGGTAGCAGACGCCGCCGGGGGTATGACCGGGGGTCGCCAGAACCCGCAGGGCAATCGTACCAAACGTCAGCAGTTGCTCGTCGGTGACCAAAAAATCAGCCGGCGGCGAGTGAACCGGTTTGCCGTAAAAGGTAGAGACAAAATCGGAAGGATTCACAAGCAGGTCCTGATCCGCTTGGCCGACATAGAGCGGAATCTGCAACTTCTCTTTCACCACTCCCACGGCGGCAATGTGGTCGATATGGCCATGAGTCAGCAGGATAGCACGAGGTGTGGCTCCGGACGAAGCCACCATCTCCAGAATGAGGTTTTCATCTCCGCCGGGATCAAGTATAACGGCATCTTTAGACGCCGCATCCCAGTAAAGATAACAGTTGACCTCAAAAGGGCCGACCACAACCGTCTTCAGTTCCATAATAGCGTTGCAAGATAGGTGCAATCGCGGTGCTGTCAACTCCCATTTGTTGTCCGGATATGCTTGGGAGCTTGTGAAAAAAATAACGATTTTAGGCGATTCCGTTTGACCGGGAAGAGTTAGAGGTATATATTAAGAATACGTTGTAACGAAGGAAAGAAGGTATAGTGATAGCGGAACTAAAGGGTAGAGTACCGGAACTGAAAAGCAAGCTTGACAAGCTAGCGAGGTATCTTTGACCTCGAAAACAGGTCAAAAAAGGTAAGCGAACTTGAAAAGGTAACGACTCAGCCCGGTTTCTGGGACGATAACCAGGCGGCGCAGTCTATCCTCCAGGAGATTTCCGCAAACAAAAAATGGGTTGAAACGCATCAAAAGCTGGCTGCCGATCTAAACGACATTGAGGAACTGCTTGACATGGCTGACCCTGACGAAAACAGCAGCGACATGAAAGAACTGGAAACAACGCTCGACGAGCTGGTAAAGGAGCTTGAGGAGTTTGAGTTCTCGGCTCTGCTGTCCGGTCCCGATGACCACCGCCACGCCATCCTCACGATCCACCCGGGAGCCGGCGGCACCGAGTCCCAGGACTGGGCCGACATGCTCTTTCGCATGTACAACCGCTGGATAGAACGGCGGAACTTCACGGCAGAATTGATGGACTATCAGCCGGGTGATGAAGCTGGTCTCAAATCAGCCACCCTGAGAGTCAAGGGAGAGTTTGTGTACGGCTTTCTCAAGGCCGAATCAGGCGTCCATCGGCTGGTGCGTATATCACCCTTTGACGCCAACGCCCGGCGGCACACGTCGTTTGCTTCGGTCCACGTCTACCCCGTCGTCGAGGGCAACCTGGATATCGAAATCAAAGAAGACGACATACGCATCGATACCTTCCGCGCCTCCGGGGCTGGCGGTCAGCACGTCAACAAGACCTCCTCCGCGGTTCGCATCACTCATATGTCCACCGGTATAGTCGTTAGTTGTCAATCGGAACGGAGCCAGCACAGGAACAAGGAAGCGGCGTTCACGGTGCTGAAGGCGCGGTTGTATCAGCTCAAAAAGGACGAAGAAGCCAAGAAGATGGAAAAGTATGAAAAGGCCAAAAAGAAGATAGAATGGGGCTCGCAGATCAGGTCGTATGTCTTTCACCCCTACAACATGGTTAAGGACCACCGCACTTCGGTGGAGACGGGCAATGTGCAGGGGGTGATGGACGGTGATCTGGATCGTTTTATTGATGCTTACCTGACCGACCCAAATCTAAATGACAACTTGAGTCGTCTTCAACACCAAGGAAGCGCGTAGGACGGATGACGGGAGTCAATTATGAACGTTCTGTCCAGAATAAAGGATAAGGCAAAAGCGAAAAAGAGGCGCGTCGTCCTGCCAGAAGGGACGGAACCCCGCATGATCCGGGCCACGAAGAAAATCCTCTCGGAAGGAATTGCCTCGGTGACGCTGCTTGGCGATCAGCAGGAAATTGAGAAACTGGCCAAAGAACATGGATTGAGTCTCGGCAAAGTTGAGGTTATCGACCCGTCACATTCGGGCGACTACAACGATTACGTCTCGGAGTTTATGACCATGCGGCAGGCGAGGGGAATCACCGAAGAACAGGCCAGGACAACCATGTCCAGTCCGCTGTACTTTGGTGCCATGCTGGTGCGGCATGATAAGGCTGATGCCTCCGTGGCCGGTTCTATCAACACCACCGGCAATGTCCTGCGCGCTGGTATCCAGGTGCTTGGTTTGAAAGAAGGCATCAGAACCGTGTCGAGTTGCTTTCTTATGACCGTTCCCAAGTATCGTGAAGTGCTCGACAAGGTGTTTTTCTTCGCCGACGGCGCCGTGGTTCCTAATCCTAATGCTGAACAACTGGCGTCAATTGCCGTCTCAACCGCCGAGACCATGAAGAACCTGCTGGGAGAGGAGCCGAAGATAGCCATGCTCTCCTTTTCCACCAGGGGATCGGCCAAGCACAAAGATATCGATAAAGTGCTCGAAGCACTTGAGATACTGAAGAAAGATCACCCGGAGCTGAAGGTTGATGGTGAATTTCAGGTTGATGCCGCTATCGTTCCTGAGGTTGCCAAGCGAAAGGCTCCGGATTCTAAAATTGCTGGCGAGGCCAACGTGCTTATCTTCCCTGATCTGGACGCCGGCAACATTGCCTACAAACTGACCGAGCGGCTGGCCAACGCCACTGCCACCGGGCCTATCATTCAAGGGTTGGCCAAACCGGCCAACGACCTTTCCCGGGGCTGCTCCGTCGATGACATCGTCGACGTCACTGCCATTGCCATTCTGATGAAAGGATAGTTTTATGAGTGTCAGTCAACTTGCCAGAGAGATTGCCGAGTCGCCGACGTTGAAAATGAACGAGCAGGCTCGTCTTTTAAAAGAAAGGGGAGAAGCCGTCATTCACCTTGGCGCCGGAGAACCGAAAAGCAAGGTGCCGATCGACGCCATCTTAAGCTGCACCGCAAAACTCACCACGGCGGACATAAGGTATACCCCCACCGAGGGGATTCCCTCCCTGATCAAGGCCATCATCCGCTACACGGAGGAAAACTACAATAAAATCATCGGTCCTGAAAACGTTATTGTCGCGTCAGGCGCCAAACAAGCCTTTTACAACCTGATGATGACCATCATTAATCCCCAGGACGAGGTGATTCTTTGCGCCCCCTACTGGGTAAGTTACCCTGAGATCGTCAAGATGGTTTATGGCGTTCCGGTCATCGTTACCCCCGAAGACGGGCGCTACGCACCCCGGATGGAGGACATAACGCAGGCGGTCAGTTCCTATACGAAGGCGATTGTCATCAACAGCCCGAACAATCCCTCCGGCGTGATGTATTCGGAGGACTTCATCGGAGAGATCGTCGAGTTCTGCGAGAAAAAGGGCATCTACCTCGTTATGGACGACATCTACCACAAGCTGGTGTTCAAAGGCAAGTCCTGGGTTCCCTGCTATAAGTATGCCAAGGACAACTCCGATGCTTCATGGCTGGTTGTAATCAACGGTGTATCCAAGTCATACGCCATGACCGGCTTCAGAATCGGCTGGACGATTGCCAACCGGAAAGTGACCGAAACGATGATTAACGTTGCCGCCCAGAACACCACCTGTCCCTCGGTCGTTTTGCAGGCGGCTGCGGCGGGAGCGCTCAACGGAATCCAGAGCGGCGTGGAAGGTTTGCGCCTCATGCTGGAGAACAACTGCGAGGTCATGATGAGCGAACTGAACTCGTTCAGCGACGTGAAAGTCACCAAACCAGATGGCACCTTTTACTGCCTGCCCGATTTCAGCGCCTATGAGCGCGACTCCGTGGCCCTGTCGCAGTTTCTGCTGAAAAAAGCCTTAGTTGTCACAGTGCCCGGCAAAGAGTTCGGCGCCGAGGGGCATCTCAGGTTGAGCTACTGCGGGACGGTCAAGGAGATTACGGACGGGGTTGCCAGAATCAAGTGGGCGCTGGATCCTGAGTCACCGAATGAAATTTACATCGGTGATCGCAAAATGAGGAGAGATTGGAAATGAGTCAGTATATTATCGATGTCAAAACACCAGCCCAAAAAGAGAAAGACGCGACCAAGAGCGACTACGGTCTGGAGAATCACGGCCTGACCAACCTCAACCACGTTTACTGGAACCTGCCTACCGAAGCGCTGTACGAGGAGATCATCTTCCGCTCCGAAGGAAAACTGTCACACATGGGGCCGGTCGTGGTCAACACCGGCAAACATACCGCCCGGTCGGCCAATGATAAGTTCGTTGTCAGAGAAGGCACTACCGAGGACAAAATCTGGTGGGGGCAATACAACCGCCCCTTCGGTGTCGACAAATTCAACGCCGTCTTTAACCGCCTGCAGGGATTCCTTCAGGGACGCGACCTCTTTGTCCAGGACTGCTATGGGGGAGCCGATCCCAACTACCGTCTGCCGGTCAGGATCATTACCGAGTATGCCTGGCACAGTCTTTTTGCCCGCAACATGTTTATTGCACCGGAAACCAACGACGAACTGAGAAAGTTTGTACCGGAATTCACCGTCATTTCCATCCCTTCCTTCAAGGGCGTTCCGCAAATTGACGGTACTCTCTCCAAGACCTTCATTCTGCTCAACTTTGAACAGAAACTCTGCCTGATCGGCAACTCCGGCTACGGCGGCGAAATCAAAAAGTCGGTCTTCACGGTGCTGAATTTCCTATTGCCGCTGGACGGCATTATGACCATGCACTGCTCGGCCAACATCGGCAAGGACGGCCATGCCGCATTGTTTTTCGGCCTCTCCGGCACCGGCAAAACCACCCTCTCGGCCGATCCGAAACGCCAACTGATCGGCGATGACGAGCACGGCTGGAGTGATGAAGGGATATTTAATTTTGAAGGCGGCTGCTACGCCAAGGTGATTGCTCTTTCGCCCACCGCCGAGCCACAGATATACGCCTGCACGCGCAAGTATGGAACGATTCTGGAAAACGTCATTTTCGATCCGGTTACGCGTTTGCTCGATCTGGATGACGAAACGCTGACGGAAAACACGCGCGCCGCCTATCCCCTCAGCTATATCGACAACGCCGTCCCTGAAATGCGTGGTGGACATCCCAAGAATATTATCATGCTCACCTGCGACGCCTCCGGCGTCATGCCGCCCATTGCCAGACTCAGCCCTGAACAAGCAATGTACCATTTTATATCCGGTTACACTTCCAAGGTGAGCGGCACCGAGGTTGACCTGGGCAAGGAGCCGGAGATTACCTTCAGCGCCTGTTTCGGAGCGCCGTTCATGGTCCACCATCCTTACTACTACGCTGATATGCTGAAGAAGAAGATGCTCAAGTATGGCGTCAACAGCTGGCTGGTCAATACTGGCTGGACGGGCGGCCAGTACGGTATCGGCAAGCGGATGAGCATCCACCACACCCGAACACTGTTAAACGCTGCTCTGGACGGAAAGCTCTTGGACGTTGAATACCGCACCGACCCAATCTTCGGTTTCCAGGTGCCAAAGTATTGCGAGGGTGTCCCCGACAAAGTGCTCAACCCCTCCGACACCTGGGGCGACCCCGCGGCCTATCAAGAGAAGTACCTGCAACTGGCCTCCCTGTTTATCGAGAATTTCAAGAAATACAAAACCGGCTGCCCTCCGGAGATTGTGGAGGCCGGGCCGGTGAAACGGGATTTCCAAACGCTTGGCAAACAATAGCCGGGAGGGAAGCGCCAAAGCGAGCGAGAGATGAGTGTGAACATTTCCAATCGTTGTTTGTTACTATTGGGAAGTTATTCTCGTGGCCGGCAGGTATTCAGAGGCTGTCCCATAAGTTTTGTGGGTGGCAGATGTCCACATCTGCCCCGCTCTCGATTGAATTGATAAGGAGGTAACGTTCCGTCATGCCAACATACGAGTACCTCTGTAAAAACTGTGGTCACAAGTTTGAAGCTTTCCAGACTATGAGCGAGCCACCGGTGGAGAGGTGTCCTGTTTGCAACGGGAAGGTCAAGCGAATAATCTCCGGTGGAGCGGGGTTTATATTCAAAGGCTCCGGATTTTACATCACCGACTACCGCAGCAGCGAGTATAAAGCCGCCGCTGAAAAAGAGCGTGCTGAAAAGTCGGAAGCCTCTTCAACAGGCTCGTCATCTGACAAGAAATCGAAGGCTTCCCCATCGAATAGTTCAACTACTTCCAAAAAGACTTCCACAAAGAGTACGTAGGCCGGGTTCCGACCCCACCGGGGGCGGACGAGAAACCCTACCCTCACTGCTACTGTGGGCGGCAGATGTCCACATCTGCCCCATTGAGTCGGCGCACGATGAAAGGCTTTTCCGGAAGCTCGTTGTTTGAGGGTTCTGTCACGCGACACCACCAAAATCACCAGTATCCCTTTGAATGCAACCTGGTACCGGATGTTTCAATCATAGCCCCTCGGACGCATAGATAATACATTCCCCTCATGCCCTCTGAGGTATCACCAAACCGAACGCTGCGTCATAGGCTGTTTGACGTCATCGCCGGTCATCCCGCTCTGACGCTTCTTGTCTCGGCGGCTGTTTTTCTGTCGCTGGGATTGGGTTAGGATGGAATCAACCTTGATTTGACCACCTACTCCGTCATAGCCCGCAACATGGCCGAGCAGGGACGGTGGTTTGACCCGACCTACACGCCGTACTCTCATACCAGCTTTGCCGAGCATCCGCCGCTGGTTATGTGAATGCAGGCAATCATATTCCTGCTGTTCGGGGCCGGCGACAGCACGGCCAGGCTGTTCGGCGCCCTGTGCACGGCAGGCTCGGTGGTGGTCATTTATCTGCTGGGAAAAGAGGTTGGCGGGCGGCGCTTCGGTTTTCTCAGCGGCTTGATACTTCTTTTGACCTACAACTTTCTTCAAATCGGCAACTCGACCCTGCTTGACGTGCCCATGACCTTCTTTGTCCTCGTCACGCTCTGGGGACTCGCCAGACTGCACAACAGCGGCAGCGGCAAGCCGCACCTTTTTGGGATCGTCGGATTGTCTCTTGGCCTGGGATTTCTGACCAAGGGGGTAGTGTCGGCGCCGGTGTAGATTGCGTTGGCGGTTACTGTTCTGTTATGGCATCGAGAGTGGATCAAATCCAAACGGTTCTGGCTCATTCCAGCCATCGCCTTAGGCCTGATCCTGGTACACCTGCTTCTGGATTACGCATATACCCGTGGTCACTTTGCCCGCCACTATTTCCTGACCCAGGTCTGGCGGCGTTTTGTCAAAGGTGGGCCGGAGATTCAGACCGACTGGTACGAGTTCGCCTATGCTTTGCCCGGCTCTATCTCCCTTTTGTGGCACTGTTGCCATTAGGGGTCTATTTAGTCGTCAGGCGGAGGATAACCATTTTGTATCCAACGCTGGTCACCCTGGTTTTCTATTTTCTGTTTTACTCCACGGCCGCCAAACTCTACTATCATTACTTCCCTCCCGCTTACGCTCTCGCGGCGCCGTTGGTAGCTTGGCCGCTCACCAGGGTTCTGAAAGAATGCACCCTCCGGCGCTTTCAAGTTTGGTTTTTCGTCATCTGGGTTGCGTTGGCCGTCGACGTAACTGTCGCCGGGGTACGGATACACGAAATACGCTGCCCGGAACTTTACTCACTGAAAACACAGATGCTTGAGTTTCTTGACGGCCACGCCTACCGTGAGGGACTGATTATCGGCCACGGTGAACCTGATTGGGACTATGTCGCCAAGACAAGCTGGTACTGGCGCTCGGATATCAGGCTGGTGGCTGGCATCAATGATGCCGCCACGCTCCTGAGAACCGACAATCGCTATGCCTACATTATGGTCTCCTCGCCTGACCGTCTGCCCGATCAAATCAGGACTTCTTACGGCCTCCGTGTTTACGCCGAAAACGACAAGGTGGTGGTGTATGTGCCGTTACAAGAAAGCCCACCTTAAGAAGGGACCTCCTGGCCGGTGGGAACAAGGGAGCGTAGCCAATGCCAAATAAGAAACCGAAGAAGACACAGACCTGAAAGCAGATTGACCCGTCGGAACATGACTTTGATGATGTCGTGGGTGCGTTGTTGCGTGTACAGCCTAAGAATCATAAGTCACCTAAGAAGAAGGCTTCGCATCGTCGCAGCGAAGGAGTTTAGTTCCTTTAGGCATTTTAACACCAGTTGTGGGCAAAGCTACCCCCAATAGCTCAGTGTGCGGATGCCACTCAACGCCTGCAAGCACACAGCTTTTTTCGGGGCAGTTAATCTGCTTTTCTGATGATGATGTTGGAGTTGCTGCCGGAGATAGTCAAGGAGGTTTTTGCCTTTCCCAGAGAGAGTTCCGCGGTCTTTGTCAGACCGGATTCCTCGATCTCCATCGGGAAATAGCTCTGAATGTCCCCCCCAACGGCGGTGGCCGTAAGCAGCAGATCCGAATGGGGCGATAGGGACAACTTTACGGTTGCCGATGAAGCGTCTATCGTAGAGGGTCCGGCCAGTTTCTCACCGAGGGTGACGTCAATGCTGCCGTTATGACTGGAAAGATGGATTGGTCCATACAACAGTTCGCCATAAATGCGGCCGAAGGAGTTATACGCTGAGAACACCCCCGTGACGTTTTTCGCCGCGATGTCGCCATTGGCGTTTTTTACCTCAGCGGAACCGAAGATGTCTTCAATCGACAACGACTGAAAAGAATTCCGGATGGTCAAATCACCATCCAGTTTCGTCACCTCGACCCGCCCGTTTTTGTTTTCTATCTGTATCGTGCCGGAATGCCGCATAATGTCAACGTCTCCACTGTTGCGAATTACCACGTCGCCCTCGCAATGGGAAAGATCAATCGACGAGAAAGAGTTTTCAATCTCCATGTCCCCGTGGCACCGCGATATTTCAATGGGACTGTAAGAATTTGTTACCTTGATCGGCCCCGTGATTCGTGATAGTTCTATCTCGCCCATGGTGTTGACAATCTCCGTACGGCCATCGACACCGTCTACCTCCACCTGCGAATAGTTGGCGGTCAGCATTACATCATTGTGCATGCGACGTATCAATACGCTCCCAAAGGAACTGCTGCAAACAAGCGGGTTGTTTTCGGGAGCTTTGACTTCGAGAACACAGTTGACAACCTTGGTTTGGGGGTCGGTAAGATTGGGGACGATCAGCTCCACGTGGATCCTGTCGTCCTTTAGATACACTTGCAAAGCGATCTGTCGAGCCTGCTCCCTGGCTTTTGTGCGTGAGTCGGCTGATAGCTCGATCGTAGACAGAACGATCACTTCTTCTCGAGCCCAGCCGGTGACTTTAAGGTCGCCAATGGGGTTGCTGATGTAAATCGGCTGCGAACTCGATGAGACGAGGATACTGTCGACTAACTCCCTGACGAATTCCGCCCCCCCCGACCTGGGGATAAACTCCCTGTCGCGAGATGTTAATATCTTGGGCAGCTCGGGAACTGAGAGAACGGGTGGAATTTCATAAACGTATACAAAAGGCACCTCACCCGTCTGGCTCACAGAGACCCTGATGGTATCTCCATTGCCGGTAGTGGTGACGATAACGGCGGACTGGTATTCGCTACCTTCCGCCGTCGAAGCAAGCCTGACCGCTTTCAAGTAGGCCTCGATCTGCTCCCATGATTCTTGATCCCCCTCCATCCGAAGGAGAACGTCCTCCTGAAGAAGCTGCTGTACTACTTCAAGTTCCTGGTGAAAACTACGGGAGAGCCTAAAGGCCTTCTCGTTGATTTTCTCGAGCTCAGCTTCTTTTGCCTTGAGCGTTTGCTGCAGTGTTCCAATATCAGTCGCTAACCGCTTAAGATCTTCAAGGTAAGTTCCTTCTTGAAGTTCAGCCGTAATGAGATTTAAGTACTCAAGGTAATCACCGACCGGTTCCACCTGTATTGCAGCGAAGCAGTTGCCGTAGCCGCTCGTCAAGACCTGCAATTGCTTCAAGAGATCAAGGTAGTCCTGGGCCAAGCGTTTGTTATCTTTACTGAGCGTGATGATTACCTTTTTATATTCTCCCTCCATCACCTCACTGGGCGGGATAGTCGATTGAGCTTGTGAATGGCGCGGCAGCGCCAAGCCCAGTACTGCAATGAGCGCCACCGGCAGGAGCGCTCGTACCGCGGTTGCCGCTCGTCTCCACCCCTGACAAAAACGCGTCAGTGTGGACTCATCCCAGGGGTCTTCGCTACTAATGTAAGCGCAACATTTCATAAAAGGTCTCACCTGAACTCTCTTTTTTTCAACAGGTCTTACTGTTTCGTCAGTTCTCTCCGCTAAATAAGGGGCAACACAACCCCTTTGAAACTATTTTACCCGGGATCACCTACTGGGTATCCGGAGTTCTCCTTCAATACAGCATACGCAGATTCCCCTGTTCAGTTTCAGGTATTATAGCGGAACAGCCGGTTCCGGTGTTTTCACGGCGACGTTCGCGCAGCCTTATCTTCAAGGCACCCATAAAGTTATCAAACAAGTAGTGCTTCGGCGACTAAAGAAACATGCTTTCCCAACCGATAACCCAGAAGTATGGAACAGGATTTTCTCCTTCAAGACATCCAGCGGGCCGAGGCTGAAAAAGAGGCCCGCAAGGTCCGGTATCGCCGTGAGCGCAAACCGCTCTGGCGCGAATACCTCGAAACGGCCATTATCGCCCTGGTAGCGGCCGGGCTTCTGCGGATATTTATTGTCTCAGCCTATCGGGTCAGTTCGGACTCTATGGAGGATACCCTGTTGCAGGGGGATTACATCTTCGTCAACAAGCTGGCCTACCAGTACGGCAGCTCTCCTGGGGTCGGTGATATCATTGTGTTTAAGTATCCCAATAACCCTCAAAAGGACTTCATCAAACGAGTTGTCGCTCTTCCAGGACAGACGGTCCAGATTGCCGATAAGGTTCTCTATGTTGACGAGCAAGTGGCAGAGATTCCGGCCCACTCGAAACATGTCGACAAGAGAATCATCCCCGGTGACCTGTCATTCAGGGACAATTTCGGCCCCTACCTGGTGCCGGTGGGGCAGCTATTTGTGATGGGTGACAACCGCGACGACAGCCGTGACAGCCGCTTCTGGGGCCCCGTTCCGGAGGAGAATGTCAAAGGGAAGGCGGTCTTCGTCTATTGGTCCTGGGCGCCTGATCCTAATGCCCCCAAGTGGGAGTTTCCATACGTCATCAACGCGATTCAATGGTTGGGATGGGGGCTGTATAATTTCCCCTCCCATATCCGTTGGGATCGCCTTGGCACTCCTCTCTGATACAGAGTTGCTTTCAAACGATAACTAACGTTTCATTTCGGGGTGCTGTCATGCGACCCAGCGTGACAACTCTTCTGCAATTAGGTGTCGGGTGGGATGAGGTTGTTCCACAAGTAGTGTGGACCCGCGTAGGTGGCGGCCTTGTGTCGCCACAAGCCTTTGCGCTGGGCGGAGACAAGCCCCGCTGCTACGCGGGGAAAAGTCCGCTTTGTTCAGTGCCTCATCCGTCACACCTCAAAGATCTTCCCCGGATTCAGGATATTATCCGGATCAAACACCTGCTTGATCCGTTTCATGTAGTCTAACGTGGCGGGGTCGAACTCCAGACCGAGATACTTGTTCTTCGCGAGGCCGATGCCATGCTCGCCGGTGAGTGTGCCGCCCAGTGCGATCACTTTCTTGAGCACCTTCTCGATGCCCTCTTCGATCAGGCGCAGTTCCTCATCAGTGCCGGTCATCGAGAGGAAGCTGACGTGGATATTACCGTCTCCGGCGTGGCCGAAAGTGTTGATGCGCAGGGGGCCGGTGCGGTTCATTTCCGCCACAAAGTCGATCAACGCCGGGATTTGTGAATTGGGGACGACGGTATCCTCCGAAACCTTGGTCAGCGCCGCTTCTTTGATGGCCTTTGAGACATTGCGGCGAACCTGCCAGAGACTCTCGGCTTTAGCCGGGTCGCTTTCAATGCGAATCATGGAACAGTTGTTCTTCTCACAGAAGTTGCGGATAGACGCGGTCTGATTTTCCACATCTTCGCCCGAGGTCTCGATAAGCAGCACCGCCACCCCTTTTTGTAAGTGCTCCGACTTCTCATACTGGATGGAGCACTCCACTGCGTCAGCATCGATGAACTCCATGACGGTGGGAATGATCCCCGCGCCGGTAATGTCGGTCACGGTCTGGGCGGCATCGCGGGCGTTCTCAAAACCGGCCAGGATTGTGCTGCCGACAGAGGGTGTCTTGATAAGACTGACGGTGATTTCGGTAATGACGGCCAACGTTCCCTCGGAGCCGATGAGAATATCCCCTAACGAAAAGCCCTGATGGTTGTTGTAAACACCGGTTTTGAGTATCTCACCATCGACGGTGACAGCTTTCAAGCCCAGTACATAATCTTTGGTAACGCCGAAGCGCCTGCAGCGCAGGCCGCCGGCGCACTCGGCGACGTTGCCGCCGAGGGTGCATTCTTCATAGCTGGCGGGATCGGGAGGATAAGTGAGGCCATGCCTCTCTGCGGCGTCTTTGACATCTTTCGTGATCACCCCGGGGCCACAAGTGGCTCTTTTTTGAGAAGGGTCGATTTTCAGATGGTTTATCTTCTCTGTCGACAAGACCAATCCGCCTTCCACCGGCACGCAGCCGCCGGAAAGCCCCGTACCGGCTCCACGAGCAATAATGGGAACTTTGTGCCTCTGACAGAAGCGAACGGTAGCGATGACATCGTCTTCGGATTGAGCAAGTACAATTGCCAGGGGGACGACGGTTTCCTCGGTGGCGTCGCGGAAGTAGTCCTCCTGACCGGCGAGGTCCGTAATAAGCGATTCCGGTACCTGAAGTTGCAGGGACAACTCCCGCAGGTCTGCCTTGTTCATTCCTCAAAGAATGGCACGAAGCGCCGTGGTGTCAAGTGGGAAGGAGCCGATGTAGGTTGGGTTCAGCGGGCCCGCTTCAGGCGGGGCAAGAAACTCGACGTCTCATCGTTATCAAAAAAGAACGCGCACCAACTCCGTCACATCGGCAACATTAACCGCCCCGCTGTGGTCGAGGTCGGCCGTTTCCGGTATTGGCGGTTCGGCCCCGCCATTGAAAAGAAAATCAACCAGGTACGTCAAATCCCCGATATTCACGGCACCATCAGCGTTGACGTCACCGGAGGTGTGGCCGAACATGGTGACTTCGCCGTCGATTGAAAAGCCGCACTTGCCGTTGAACTCACCGGAGACGGTGTACACCTGAATGGTGGTATCCCAGAGTGGTCCATAGCCGAGGATAAAATCTCGGATAGAGAACGTGATTTCCATCACTTTGCCGACAAACCCGGGATATGATGGCAAAGTATTCCACGATGTGGGAGTGATAGTGGAATTGATATTCAAGGACGCCGGGTCAATGTCATCGACGGTGTGACCATCCGTGAAGTCACCGAAGTATATAACTGCCATAATGGTGTCAATGCTGTAGGCTTGAAAGGCGTACATCGTGTTGGGTGAGATCATAACCACACCGGAGATGTAAGGACTAAACTTGTATACCTTATCAATTGGGAGACCCAGGTCCTCGGTAATTCCGCCCATCAAGTATACCGCTCCATCCACCTGGACAGCAGCCATGAATGCCCATTGAAACGGCAGACTTGGGCCCATCTGCCATGTGTCGGTCGCTGGATCATATACCTGAACAATGTCCACAAAAACAGGGTTGGAGGTTCTGCCACCAAACAGGTAAATCTTCTTATCAATCACGGCACAGCCCATATCCCTGACAGCAACGGGAAGCGCACTCAGGAAATCAAAGGTCTTCGTGATGGTGTTATACACGAGATTTATATTTGAAGCCGGGTATCCACCCAACCCCCGGCCACCGAGCAGGTATACCAGGCTGTCGATTTTTGCCAGTCCGTATCGCTCGAGGCCGTCGGGCAAGCTAATTCCGACAGCCCATGAATCTGACTCTGGATCATAGATGTAATTGGCATCGTACGGGTGGTAGCCATTATGCCCACCAAGTAAGTGAAACATCCCGTTATCGTTAAACGCCCGACCTGTGGTTAATGGCTCTGGTAAATTAGCCAGCGTATCAATTTGCTGTGTCACGATGTTGTAGCGGAACACTGAATCCTTGAACCAGCCCGCTTGTATGCCACCGCCCGCGAAGTAGACATCATCGCCGATCAGGGACGAATAGGTGGCCCAGCCACCGAACGTTGAGGTATCGACAACATCCCATACATCCGATGACGGGTCATAGCGCCAGACCGCATATTCAAGGCAGCTTTCAGCGGTGCTACACTGACCTACGAAGCAATAGATGTAGTCTGAATGCGCATGGGCCTCCATATACCACCGCGGCCCTGGCATACTAGAGACTTCAACGTACGGAGAAAGCAAGCCATCGTATTCTTGTGCCTTTGCTGCTTTGAGTGATCCGATCATAAAAAGCCCCGTTGCAACCAGAAACGTTACCATTCTTCCCATAAAATCCTCCTGTGGAAGATGATTTCTCCAAAGCATGTACTATATTCCTGCGGACACATAATAATACACCAGAGTGACACTTTTGTCAAGGAATATTGCGAGACAGCAGGTCTGGAGGTAATGTAAAGAATCAGATGGAGCCGGCGCACGAGTACGTACACCGAGCACGGAACTTCTTGCCGGCCCTGCTACCGCTTGAAACCCTGCCTCCCCAAGACACCCTTAGGCAACAGGCGCTTTCGAAGATATTACCGCTGCGCCGGCCGATTTGGTTTGACATCATAAAAAACATAAGGCATATTATAGCTGTTATGGGTACCAGAGCCTTCAAGTTGTGGATACTATGTGTCTTGGTTGCCTTTTTGTTACCTTGCTCGGCAGCGTCAAAAGCTGAGCTAGATGAGCCCGCAGTAGTCTCGGAGGATTCCTTTACTGAGCAAGCTGCTCGCGCCGAAGAGGATTCGGTGGCCGAAGAAACGCCTGCGGCGCCTGGTCTGGTTTATACCATGACTATCGATGGCGCAATCGGCACTGTCACCAATGACCGCATTGCCGATGCTATCGAAATGGCCGAGGACGACGGCGCAGAACTGCTGGTCATATTCCTTGACACGCCGGGCGGATTTACCAAACCAACCTGGTCCATCTGCAAGCAAATCCTGAATGCCCGCGTACCGGTCTGCATTTATGTTGCGCCCTCGGGATCGCGGGCCGGTTCGGCCGGGGTCTATATGACTTATTCCGCCCACTTTGCCGCCATGGCGCATTCGACCAATATCGGGGCCGCTCACCCCGTCTCCGGAATGGGTGAGAAGGTCGATTCGGTTATGAACGAGAAGGTGACCAACGACGCCGTGGCTCAAATCAGAGCCGCCGCCCAGAAAAGGGGAAGAAACGCCGAGTGGGCTGAAAAGGCGGTGCGGGAGTCGGTTTCAATTACCGACATAGACGCCCTGGAGCTGAATGTCATTGACATCAGAGCGGAGAATCTTGATGACCTGCTTAATCAGATAGACGGTCGGGAGGTAGAGCTCCCCTTCGGCAAGAAGACGGTTGCGACAAAAGGAGCCAGAACAAAAGAGATAAAAACCTCCTTTATTCATAAGGTGCTGGAGGTTATTACGCAGCCGGATATCGCTCTTATTCTTTTTTCCATTGGCGGGCTGGGAATTGTACTGGAGCTTTATAATCCTGGCTCCATCCTTCCCGGCACGGTGGGGGCCATTTCGCTGATCTTGGCCTTCTACGCCTTTCAGACTCTGCCGATCAACTACGCCGGCCTGGCTCTGATTATACTGGCCATGTTATTGTTCATTGCAGAGATAAAAATCATCAGCCACGGACTGTTAACAGTCGGGGGGGTAATCTCATTTTTCCTGGGAGGCATGATGCTCGTTGACACAGTTGACCCTTCGCTGCAAATCTCCAAGTCAGTGCTGATCACCGTAGTTGTCTGTGTCGGCTTAGCCGTAATGTTAGCCGCCTGGCTGGTGTGGAAAGCCGCTCGCCACAGGCCGTTCATCGGGTGGGAAGGGATGGCCGGCAAAATTGCCGAGGTGCGGCCGAACGGATTTGTTTACGTCGATGGCGCCCTGTGGAAAGCCATCTCCGACGAGGAGCTGGAAGTCGGCAGTAATGTGAAGATCGTGTCAGTGGACAAGCTGACGTTGAAAGTGAAAAGAACGGATTCATAAGAACGGAGGGATTCCATGAGTTTACCGGTTATTGCGGTAATTGTCTTTTTCGGTTTCATTCTCCTGGTCAACATGATCAAGGTCCTCAGGGAGTATGAGCGTGGCGTTATATTCCGACTGGGCCGTTTGATCGGGGCCAAGGGGCCGGGACTGATTATCCTGATCCCGATCATCGATAAGATGGTCCGGGTCGACCTGCGCGTGATTACTTACGACGTCCCCCCGCAGGACGTCATCACCAGGGACAACGTCTCGATCAAGGTGAACGCCGTGGTGTACTTCCAGGTGGTCGAGGCCAACAGGGCGATAGTGTCGGTGGCGAACTTCTTTGAAGCCACCTCGCAGATCGCTCAGACGACTCTGCGTTCGGTTCTCGGTCAGGTGGAACTGGACGACCTGTTGACCAACCGGGAAAAGATCAACTCCGAGTTGCAGCGGATTATCGACGAGCAGACTGAGCCGTGGGGAATCAAGGTCTCGGTGGTTGAGGTCAAGAACGTTGACCTGCCGCCGGATATGACCCGCGCTATCGCCAAGCAGGCAGAGGCCGAGCGTGAGCGCCGCGCCAAGATCATCCATGCCGAGGGTGAGTTCCAGGCGTCCCAGAAGCTCGCCGATGCTGCTACTGTGATCGCAACAGCACCCAATGCCATGCAGCTTCGTTTCTTGCAGACGTTGACCGAAGTGGCCACCGAGCGCAACTCCACCATCATCTTCCCGATACCGATTGACCTGCTGAGTGCGGTGACGGGGTACCTGAAAAGGGGAAGCGAGGATAAAGGGAGCGGGGAGTAAGGCGTTGGGCGTTTCGAAAGGTTAGATGGCTCGGCAGATGTGGACATCTGCCGGGCACGGCTGTTGACTATGGAGCATGAAGAGATGTCAGGACCGCAAGGGTCCTGACCTACTGGATTTTGACCAACCTGTTACCTATGTCCCCGGTCTCTTCTGTTACCTATTTGCCCGGTCTAATGTGTAACCTATGTAACCGGTTATACAGTTTCTAGATATACTCCTGACCGAAGAGACGAATGAGCTCGGTTGTGCGGGCCAGATGGTGGTCATCGTGCTCCGCGATGAAAAAAGCAAGATCAATTATGCGCATCTCCTGGTCCAGCCGAGGGTGCAGCGCACTTTGTACAACGTCCTCCCCCTGAAAAGCATCGAAGCGGTTCACGAGGTGTTCTCTTGAGGTTCGGAATGATGTCAGTAGAATCTCTATTGGAGTGGCGTTGTGGTTGGCTTCGTGCGTCTTTCGATTTTGCAGGTCGGCCGGTCGAAGCCTCTTTTCCCCGGCGAGAAAGTCGTCAATGCGGCCTTCCCAGAGCGGTTCCACATCAAGTAGGTGTCCCACGCTTTCGAGAACTGACCAGGACTGCCCCTGCCGGCGGGTCAGGATACCCGGCGGCAAAGATTTCGTTTTTTCTTCCAATCGTATTGGCGTCCCGCGGAGGCGCTCAATAATCATCGGGTACATTTCAGCCGGCAGGTCGAAATCAAACTTCCGCCCAAACCAGATCATTGTTTTCATACAGGCTGTTCTCTTCTTATGACGAGGGTTTACTTTTTTCAACTATCAAAGCCGGGTGGCTCACCCCTTGGGGTGGGATGAGTCCATCTTTGAGTAAACCCACAGCAAGCTGTGGGGCACCGGGGAGAGAATGAGACCTATGCCTCACATTAATCTTTATCGTTTCGTTCGTTTAGTACCTTGTACGTTGGCTACGATTTCTCCTAGTTCCTTATCAAACAATTCGTAAAGGTCATTTAATCTCATCGCAGGGAGCATACTTTCAATAGAATAGTAGGGCTGCAAAGGACTGAACCACTTGAATACATCAGCCGGGTGCCCCACAGCTTGCTGTGGGAAGTTTTGTCCCATGGCTGCTCCGCGCTCCCAAAACTTCTGTTTCACTCCCCCGCCCCGTGACACTTTTTGTACTTCTTCCCGCTTCCGCAGGGGCAGGGGTCGTTGCGGCCAACTTTGGGGACTTTGCGGCGGAAGGTGCGCTGCTGCCGCCCGGCCTGGGAGGCTTCGGCCATCGGGCTTTTCTCCTGCGCTGCGCCGGTCGGCGCCTGCACTGCCGAGGCATACCCCATGCCGGTAGTGTCGGCGTGCGAAGCGACCGCTTCCGGCAAGCGCCTTCGTTCGGAGCGGGATTTCTCCGGTAGGCTGACTTGCAGTTTGTATACGAGGTTGACGATTTCCCGGTCGACCGTGGTGCTCATTTCGTCAAGCATTCTGAAGGCTTCGCGCTTGTAAATGTCGATCGGCTTGCCCATGGCGCCGTGATAAGCTCGCAGACCGATTCCGGTGCGAAGCTCATCCATCTCGGCCAAGTGGTCACGCCAGTGGCGGTCGATGGTCGAAAGCACCGCATAGCGCTCAAGCTGGCGCATGATCTCCTCGCCGTAGGCCGCCTCTTTCTGATTGTAAATATGCATGACGGCCCCATGCACCTGATCTTTGAGCTTTTCACGGGTCAGGCCGGGAATGTCTTCCTCTTTGAACTGAAGGTTTAGCAGGTAAATCTTGCGCAGCTCATCGGTGAAGCCGGTCAGGTTCCAGTTTTCGGGGTACTCCTTTTCAGGGCAATAGTCGTCGATAAGCCCCTCCAGGACCTCCTCGATAAGTTCGACAACTTCATCTTTGATCGATTCCCGCTCCAGCGCCGCCAGACGTCGTTCATAAATCCAGTTACGCTGGACGTTCATCACGTCGTCGTAATCGAGAGTGTGCTTGCGGATGGCGAAGTTCTGTAGTTCGACCTTCTTTTGCGCCCGTTCGATAGCCCTGGTCACCATCTTGTGCGTGATGACCTCATCGTCCTTGACGCCCAGCCTGTCCATGACGCTGCCGAGCCGGTCGCCCCCGAAGAGGCGCATCAGGTCGTCTTCGAGCGATAGATAGAAGATCGAGGAACCGGGGTCTCCCTGACGGCCGGAGCGGCCGCGAAGCTGACGGTCGATGCGGCGCGCCTCATGCCGTCCCGTGCCGATAATGTGCAACCCACCACGTTCAACAATCCCGTCGCCGAGTCGTATGTCGGTACCGCGGCCGGCCATGTTGGTGGCAATCGTTACCGCTCCCTGCTCACCGGCGCGGGTGACAATTTCCGCCTCCCGCTGATGCTGCTTGGCATTGAGAACGTTGTGCGGTATGCCCGACCGCTTGAGCATCCGGGAAAGCGTTTCGGACACGTCGACCGACACCGTCCCCACCAGGATCGGCTGCCCCTTGTTGTACTTTTCGGTAATCTCGTTGATGATCGCTTTGTACTTTTCAGGGCGGGTGCGATAGATTTGGTCTTCACTGTCAACACGGACGCACAACTCATTGGTCGGGATCACCGCAACATCGAGCTTGTAGATATCCCAGAACTCACCGGCCTCCGTTTCGGCGGTACCGGTCATACCAGCCAGTTTGTCATACATACGGAAGTAGTTCTGCAGGGTAATAGTTGCCAGCGTCTGAGACTCAGCTTCGATGGTGACTCCCTCCTTGGCCTCGATTGCCTGGTGCAAGCCGTCGGAATAACGCCGGCCGGGAAGTATTCGCCCCGTGAACTCATCGACAATCATCACCTTGCCATCCTGCAAAACGTACTCAACGTCCTTTTCATACAGAGCCCAAGCGCGCAAAAGCTGGTTTATGGCGTGGACCTTTTCGGAAAGTTCGCTGTGAACACGGTAAATCTCGTCCGTTTTTTTCTGGCGTTCTTCCGGCGAAAGGGACTCGTCCCCTTCAAGCTCGGAAAGCATGGTCGATATGTCGGGAATCTCAAAGAGGTTTTGCTCTTCCGGGCTCAACTGGGCGGTACCCTGGTCGGTTAAGGCAATCGAATGCTCTCGTTCATCGATGAAGAAATAGAGCCGGTCATCAACCTCGTGAAGCTTCTTGTCACGCATGAAGGCCGACTCCACGTCGGTGACCAGCTTCTTCATCCCCGTCTCTTTGAGGACCTTCAGCAGCCGTTTGTTCTTGGGAGCGCCCCGGGTGGCGGCCAGAAGGAGCGTCCCGGCCTCAAACTCATCGTCGGCATTGCCCGAGGCCAGCAGCTTCTCCGCTTTGGCAATCATGTCATTGACAAGCATGGTCTGCTTTCGGACAAGGACGTCGACGGTAGGTTTCATCTGCCGGTAGCGGTCATGCACCTTGGAATCCACCTGCCCGGAAATAATCAACGGCGTGCGGGCCTCGTCAATCAGGATGGAATCGACCTCGTCGATGATAGCGTAATAGCGGTTACGGTGGACACGGTCTTCAGCCTTCTGGGCCATGTTGTCCCGCAGGTAGTCGAAGCCAAACTCGTTGGCGGTGCCGAAGGTGATGTCACATTTGTACTTCTCGCGGCGTTCCTCGTTGGTCATCTGATTCTGGATGACGCCGATAGTCAGGCCGAGGAATTCGTAAATTTTGCCCATCCACTCGAGATCGCGACGGGCAAGGTAATCGTTGACGGTGACAATATGGACCCCTTTGCCGGTCAGGGCATTGAGGTAGGTGGGCATGGTGGCCACGAGCGTTTTTCCTTCACCGGTGGACATCTCGGCTATTTTCCCCTGATGAAGGACCACGGCGCCGATCAGTTGGACATCGAAAGGAACCATATTCCATTCCGTGGGCTGGTTCACCACATCCCACGTCTGGCCAAGGTGACGACGGCAGGTCTCCTTTACGACGGCAAAGGTTTCGGCCATGATGTCGTCAAGCGTTTCCCCTTCGGCTAACCTGGCTTTGAACTCATCGGTCTTGGCCTGAAGCTCTTCGTCGCTCAACGACTTGAGCTTCTCGAAGTGGTCGTTAATTTCCGCCACGAACGGCTGCATCTTTTTGACGTCGCGCTCGTGCTTGGTGCCGAACATCTTTTCGAACAAGTTCTTCATACTATACTATAGCCCAATTCATAGTGAACACAGCTAACTAATTATATTACGAAATAACTTCGTTCAAGGCAATATGTTCAACCTTTTTTTGGTATGTGGTCAGTAGGGTAGAACCCCGCCAAAGGCGGGTTCTGCCGAAGAAGAAAATGACAGAAGTGCAGCTGCTTCTACTTTTGGAAGACCGAAAACCCCCAAAAGCGAACTGCCACCCCTGCCCATGCCGAAAACTAACCTTGGTGGAAAGTGTAAAGGATGTTACGATACAAACTGTAAACTATGTCTTGACACAAAACACGAAGCAACGTAGCAATGACGTAGTCAGTATCTTTATGGAATATCCGGGTTAGTTCCTCGTAATGACGCTGTCAATGTCTTTTGTGAATTATCCGGGCTTGTGCTCTCAGATCATTTCTGGCTGAATTTCAGCACGAACGACAGCCGGTGCAACGTTTCTGAAGAATACCGCTCTTTCGGCGTGAAAGCGTAGTCCACCTCGCCCCAGGTAAACCGCACACCCGCTCCCATCGAAATGCCTGATCCGAACGGACGGTCATTATGGGCGAGGTAATAACTGTAGCCGGTACGCAGGTAATACTGGTCGCTGAAATTCATCTCATAGCCATTGCGAATAACCGTCCCGCCGTACACCTTCTTTTCAAGTTCCAGGGATGTCATGAAGGTCTCGAAAAAGGGGTGGGCGGCGACTCCCAATCTGACCGTAGTGGGCAGCCGTTCCTTCACGCCGCCAAAACCCATGTCGGCGCCGACATTAGCAACTACGGCAGCTACAGCCAGCCGTTCAGACTGATACTTTACACCTACATCCACGCCGAACGCGGAGGCGTTGAGATCGTCAAGCTTCTGGTTTATGAACTTACCGCTCAGCCCGAGGGATATGTTGTAGCCGGTTCTTATTCCAACGGAGAGGGCACCGCACCAGTCATAGGCGGTAATCTCCCCGGTGGTCACTACGTTTGCATCATAGCCGTCAATCTGTCCGTAGTTGAGAAAGGTTACCGAGGCGGCCAGAGCCGTTTTGTCGTTGATCTGATAAGCCAGCGTGCCATGTTCCAAGGTGATGTCCTGAAGCCAGGAGAAGTGTCCCAGTACGACTTCTCCACCCTCCACGCTGGAAAGTCCAGCTGGGTTCCAGTAAGAGGCCAGGGCGCCCTCGGAAACTGCCGTGTACGCCCCTCCCATTCCGGCTGCCCTGGCGCCAACACCAATTAGCAGAAAATCAGCCGCTGTTCGACCGGCATTGGAAGCTGCAACCGATACCTTGCCGATCAGGGCAACCACTATTATCAGGAAAACCCACCCGAGAATTATCCGCCTTAGTATCCTATGTCGCAAATCTCTACCCCTTTCCAGTCTGTAATCCTGAACTCAACAGGGGCAAGCCTGATGCCTGCGCAAAGGCCATTTCGATCCCCCTTCAGGTTTGTCTGAAGGAGACTGAACCCGTCCATAAGTTGTTGCTATATCACCCATTACAAATCACAGAAAAGGTCTAAAAAGAAAGTCCGCAGTCGCCCTTGCCTGGCCTGCCACATGTTGACTGCGACTCGCTGGTGATCTGCTGAACATCCGTGTCAAAACCATCCCTTTCGCCTCGCCTAACCGGCTACTCCATAATAGGTTACCGGCAGACGTTTAAGGTTGAGACATTCTTTTCAGTTTGTCGGAAATCTGGTCAGCTTATTTAGACCTATATACCTTATTTCCCACAACCTGTGGGCAAACTCTACTTTCTGCCTAACTCGTTGTCAACAAAAAACTTCCCGTTATGGGAAAATTGTTCCCCTTTGTAAAAAGCTTAAACACAGGCTCTTACAGCAACCAAAGTTTGAACAACCGGTAAGTACCGTCAAGTTAACTGAATTTAAGGAGTTTTTCCCCTGTGGTAAAGCGATGAAACCACAAAATGCGAAAAAAGTACGAAATAAATGTGATGGATGAAGGCCAGGCCCCTCACTGTAAATATCTTGTTCTATGTTATCGGCCCAGATGTACAAGCCCGGCTTCGCAGAATCGTCATTGCGAATCCGGCCAAGGCAGACTCGCCATGACGACGAACTTATGGCCCAGCCCTTGTAATTTCGACATTTTCTTATTCGTCAATAGAACGTATCGCCACGCTGCCGGGTAGAAGAAGAGAATAGGATATTAATCCGCCGCGGAAATATCTGCTTTTTTATGTTGACCGGTGTGAGGCCAGCGTTTAAATTTGCAGGTAGAGTGTGACATGGAATTAAATGGAAACTTTCCCATAGGGAGGATACAAAGCAGATGAAAAGGCTAGTTTTACTTCTTGCTATCGGGTTGCTGATAGTTGCTGTTATCAACGTATCATGCGGCGGGAAAAAGGAAGTTGCCGAGGAGATACTCGTCGACACGACGCCGCCACCCCCACCGGACACGACGCCGGTCGTAGAGGAACCTCCCCCGCCTCCTCCGCCAAAGCTCAGAGAATCTCAGTTTGAGACGGTTCATTTTGACTTTGACAAATACAATCTGCGTTCCGACGCCAAGGCTGCTCTTGATAACAACTACGAGCTGTTGAATGAGTTCTCAAGTGCTATCATCAAGATTGAGGGACACTGCGACGAGCGCGGGACGGTTGAGTACAACCTTTCCCTGGGAGAAAAGCGCGCCAAAGCGACACAGGATTACCTGGTCGGTCTGGGAATTGCTCCCAACCGAATCTCCATCATCAGCTACGGCAAGGAACAACCGATTGATCCACGTTCGAACGAGGAAGCCTGGGCGAAAAACCGACGGGGTGAATTCCGGGTAATTTCCCAGTAGCAAGCTAAGTTGGGTCACCTCATGTCAGCCCGCAAAAATAGCCTCCTGACCGCCATTCTACCAATGGCGGTTTTGTATCTCGGTTGCGTGCTGTCCGGCTGCGCCACGCCGCGGATGATCGATGAGGTTAAGGCTCAAATTCGAGAAGTCGAGTCACAAAATCGGCAGACGCACCAGATGGTGGCTCGGATGGATTCGGTCATAGCTGAGGACGCCGAGGCAAGCAAGCGGCTGCGCAATGATATGTCGGTCGCGGTTGATGACCTTCAGAGACAGATTGCGGCGCTCCTTGAAAACTACAATGACCTTATGCAGCGGATTGAAAGATTAGGTCAACAGCAAACCTTTGCGGGTACCGTGAGAAGTTCCCCCGGTGTTCAGCAGGAGCCAGGCGCGCAAGTTCAGGAACCATCCTCCGTTGACTGCGACAGAACCTATGACGAGGCTTTTATCCTTGTGCGCCGCGGTGAGTACGATAAGGCAATTGAGGGGTTCCGTGATTTCTTGCAACAATGCGAGAAGCACGATCTGGTTGAAAACGCCTACTACTGGGTTGGCGAATGTTACTATTCGCTGGAGAAATATGACGAGGCCGTGACGGAGTTTGAATACCTGATCGACCACTACAGAAGTTCTGTCAACGCCAGCCGTGCCCTGTACAAGCTGGGCCGCTCCAAACAGGAGCTGGGCAAAAAGAGTGAAGCCCAGAAAATCTTTCGGCAGCTCATTGATGACTACCCGGGCACCCTCGAGGCGGAGCAGGCCAAGGAGCGGCTAAAAGACTTGAAATAACATGGCCCTCAAAGCCCCCAAGGTGCGGATTTCAACCCCGACCGAGCCAATCCTTCCCGGTCGGGGTTTTTACCAACTGGAAGAAGACTCATTATACGTGCAAATCGGGCCTTTCTCGAAAAAACGCCGTTTCTTTTCTTATCTTGAGTCGGAAAACGTCCGTTTTGACATCGACCGGCAGGGACGCCTTATCTTCATCGAGGTCGTTGTAGCTAAGCGTCACTGGAAAGTCGAGCCCGGCCTCTTTCCGCCGACGATTGTGGAGGCCGCGGATATTCGCTGGCTCAATTTCCGGGCCAGGATAGGCGACCCCATTTTAGTAAGCGCCAGTAACGGGACACTATTGCTGCTCAGATTCAGAAACAGCACAATGCTGCGAAACTACTACCTTGCGGAATCTGTAGTGGCACAGGTCGATGAGAATAACAAGCTGGCCGCGGTATGGATCACCGACATTGGCGACGACCGGGCCGGGCAGCAAATCGCTGCCTTTCGGAAAAAGATGCGGGGTAAGCCGGAGCCCTTCAGTTAACCGTATGCGGGTAGCATCTACAAACTTGTTTTTTAATGTGCCACGCAAAGCGTTGACTGGTTGACAGCTCTCGTTGACCTGTCTTTATTATCGCTATGCCAAAGCCGCCCGACAAAGTAGTTGCGGAACTTGAAAAGCTCAAAGATGAAATAAACTACCACAACCGGCTTTACTACGTCGAGGACAAGCCGACAATTTCAGATGCCGAGTACGACCGGCTCTTTGACCGTCTGCTTGCGATTGAAAAGCAGTATCCTCAGCTCGTAACGCCCGACTCGCCCAGCCGGCGGGTTGGTTTTGCTCCCTCAAAGAAGTTTGAAGCGGCGGTGCACCGCCGACCGATGTTGTCTCTTCAGAAAGTGACCACAGTGGAGGAGCTTGCGGAGTTTGATCGACGGGTTCGGGAAGGTCTGGAAACGACGGCCGATATGGAGTACGTGACTGAGCCAAAACTCGACGGTCTGGCGGTGGAGCTGGTCTATGAAAGGGGACTTTTTATCAGAGGCTCAACTCGCGGCGATGGCTTCACCGGCGAAGACATCACCCTCAATCTCAAAACCATCAGGAACATCCCCCTTAAGCTTTCAGAGAAGGCGGCGAAAAGGTATCCTCTCTTGGAGGTGCGGGGCGAGGTTATTATGCGCCGGTCATCCTTCTTGAAGCTAAACCGACAATTGGAAGAACAGAATCAAGCTCCGCTTGCCAACCCCCGCAACGGAGCGGCCGGCTCCCTCAGACAGTTGGACTCATCCATTACCGCTTCTCGTCCGCTTATTTTCTATACCTACGGCATATCCGAGACTACCTTGAAGAGCCTTGACAGACAGAGCATAACGACGGACTTCTTGAAAGATGAAGGCTTTCTTGTCAACGATCACGTTCGGACAGTCCGTGGAGTTACGGGAGTCGAGAGCGAATTTGCCGCCTTGAGTCGCATCCGCTCCGAGTTGGACTACGATATTGACGGCATGGTAATAAAGGTCAATCGATTTGCCGACCAGGACTTGCTGGGGCAGATATCCCGTGCCCCGCGGTGGGCGGTGGCCTGGAAATTTGCCGCCGAGCAGGCCGAAACCGTTGTCGAGGAGGTGGAATTCTCAGTGGGACGCACCGGTGTCATAACGCCGATAGCCAAACTCAAACCTGTGAAGATCTCCGGCGTAATGGTGTCTAACGCTTCTTTGCACAATGAAGACGAGGTAAACCGGCTCGATGTTCGCATCGGCGACACCGTAACGGTTCAACGGGCCGGTGACGTCATCCCTGAAGTTGTCGGCACGATAGTTGAACGACGCCCTGAAGATACAACGAAAGTCAAGTTTCCCAGCAGATGTCCTTCGTGCGGAGGTCCGCTTGTCCGTCCCGAGGGGGAAGCCGCTCACCGGTGTGTCAACGCCGCCTGTCCCGCCCAGGTGGAAGGGAGGTTGTTCCATTTCGCCTCCAAGGGAGGCTTTGATATTGAGGGCTTGGGCGGCAAGTTGGCGCGCCAGTTGATTAAGCAGCTTCTCGTAAAGGACCCGGCGGACTTGTTCTTTGTGACAAAAGAGCAGCTTTTGCCCCTTGAGTTGATGGCCGACAAAAGAGCCCAAAACCTCCTTGATGCCATCGACCGTTCACGAGCTACCGAGCTGCCAAAGATCATTTACGCCCTGGGCATTATCGGGGTCGGCGAGGCAGCGGCCAAACTGCTGGCTGAGCAGTTTGGTTCTTTTGAGAAACTTGAGCATGTCTCTGTCGAAGAGCTGGAGCAGATCCAGGGAATAGGACCGGTGCTTGCCTGCAATATCCGCGACTTTTTCGACAACGAAGGTAACCATCGGATGCTGCGGAAAATGCGTCAGGGAGGCGTTGTCTTTCCGGCTTATAAAAGAACCGCCGCCGGCAGCCTGGCTGGTAAGACCTTTGTCATCACCGGGACCCTCTCCAAACCGCGCATCCATTTCAAGAACCTGATCGTACAGCACGGCGGCAAGGTGGCAGGCTCGGTTTCCTCCCGAATCGACTACCTCCTCTGCGGTGTCGAGGCCGGTTCGAAGCTCGATAAGGCAAAAAAGCTCGGGATCGAAATCATCGACGAGGACAGTCTTTCCCGATTATTGTCAAAGCAGATGTAGGTCGAAATCCCCCGCGGTTTCGACTATTCGGTCGCATTGGGTGGCTCACCGCTTGCGGTGGGGTCTCGTGGCCGGCAGATGTCCACATCTGCTGCTCGTTTTCCGTCAGATTTGTAGGTCGGAATCCCTGCGGTTCCTACTTTCTTTACTGAACCGGCGGATTGGCCGTGGTCAAGTTACCGGTGGTATCATGGTTTTGATTCTCTGTTGCCAATGGACTTGATTGAGTGAAGGAGAATAAGGAACCCACCATAAAGGGCTTGTTGATAAACCCTGTTTTTTTCGCCATTCATGGAATAGCTGGTGGCAAGAGTGGCGTTCGTACCAGTCGGCCATCCAGAGTGCTCAAAACACGTCGTAGGGTATGTAGGATGATTCC
>SDBT01000056.1_pt1 | contig 135355 bp, 105 predicted proteins | sample 2277101 | NCBI WGS metagenome assembly SDBT01 (sample SAMN10404973, study PRJNA504765) | marine sediment metagenome | isolation source: marine sediment core GS10_PC15, 103 cmbsf | place: Arctic Ocean: Southern Knipovich Ridge | collected 2010
GGCACCAAATGAAGTCGCCATTTGCTAACTCCGCGTAGCGGCGGGCCTTGTGTCCGCCGATGATAAGGTGGGAGACAAGCCCCCACCCTACGCGGGCCAGAATAGTTGCCTTTTGGGACAGCCTCAGGATGTACGCCGACCACAAAGCCCTATGATTCCTTACTATCTTTGGAGCTGTCCTTGTCGCTCTTCTCAGAGCTTTCCCCCTCTGGCGTTTCTTCCTCTTCAGACTTCTCCGGCTTTTGCTTTTTCAGCTTATCTTTAAGCTTGGAGATCTTTTGGGCAATCCCGGGGATGGCGTCGATGATCTGGTCCCATTTCCCTTTCGCAACCGGCAAGAGTGATACGCCCTTTTCATCTATGATGATAAAGGCCGCCGGCTCTATCTTGGTGCCGCCGCCCCCACCGCCGCCAAAGCCGCTGCGGGATTTCTCGTCTTCACCCTGACCGCCGCCGGCGCCGAAGCCGACTGTAATTTTAACCACCGGGATGACGGTTCTGTCACCGACGGTGACCGGCTCGCCGATGATCGTCTCCGAGCGGGCGATCTCGCGCAGCTCGCCGACGACTCCTTTCAGTATGTCAACGACGTTATTGGACATCCGACACTCCTTTCTTTTTTCCTATCGCCAGCTTTATCAAATCTCTTAAGGGTAGCCTATATGTGAGTATTATTGTTCGCAGCAAAAGCTTGTACACCGGTATTGCTACGGACACCCGGGCGGCACCGCTGAAGGAAGGTCCGATCCAGTCAGGAATGAATTGCACGCGTCCGACCACGCCGGGTACGGCTGCCAACGCGGCTTGATAGTACCCGAAAACGGCGCCTGTCAAGTGAGGAGAGTCAAAACCCGCCTCAACTTGCCCTTCCACTTCTTCCACCGCGACTGCTTTCAGCAGGCTTACAGTATATGCCCACAGCGGTCCGATGCACTTCGGCCCCACGCGGTAAATGTCACGAAGCGACACTCTGATCCGTTTAGATGGCTTCGGTGGTTTTGCCACTTTTGCTTTTCTTGCTTTTTCTTCAGCCTCTTTGCGCTTTTTCTTCTTTTCCTTGCGAATTTCGAAGCTTTTGACTTTCACGCCAAACAGCATGATAGAACCGGCTTTGCAGGTGAAATCAAACTCCGGTCCGCTTCGCCCTACACCTACGAACAGCAGCTTTCTGCCATCGCTGAGCTGAAAGCGAACCCGAATATTCAACAACAAGAATGCTATGAAAAGAGCCAATAAGATGAGTAAAAGATACAACATACTCATAAATATACTATCGGCAGCGCCTCGTGGTTACCTTTTTCTCTCCTGTTTCGGCAAAGCCGCACCTTTTTAGTCCGATAAGGCTCAATCCATGGAAACCGGAACGGTCTTACGAAAATTCTTATGTACATTTTGGATTCTTTGATAAGGAATTAAGGCGTATCCGTTTAAGGAATTTACGAGAGAAGAATATATCCGATGCGGGGCAGTTTTCAGCCGTCAGGTTTCTTACAGCCTGATCGGCAAGTCTTTTGGCACGACTTCGGGGTCGCTCGGTACTACCAGAGTCGTTGGTATCACTTCGAATTCAATTCAACATCAAGGGCAGGAAGGAGGTGGGGGTCCCTCGTTGAAAAGGAAATCAACCAGATAGCTCAAGTCACCAACATTAATTCCTACAATGCCGTCGACGTTGCCCTCCTCAATACAGGGAGGTTCAGGGCCTTCATCGAACAGGAAGTCAACGAGGTAGCTGAGATCGCCTACGTTCACGGCGTCGCCGGGGAGCCCGTCAACGTTCCCCCGGTTGCCAATACAGCAGGAGGTATCCCCCTGAATGTCAAGGTAGCCCTTCTGGAACTGCGGCTTAAAGGTATTGGCGGTAGAGTCTGAGAAAGTGGTTGAGTACTCTATGTCGCCGTTGATTATTGTAATGCTGTCGATAGTAACGATCTGGGTATTGATGGTCGGCAGATAGGAAAAGTGCAGGCGGCCGAACAGCCCGCTTCCCGGCGCTATCAGCGGTTCCTCTCCAACGGGAAAGCAGTAGATTATGACCGTGCTGTCGCTTGTCGATATTCCCTTAAACGTGGCATACTCCACTCGAGAGCCTACAAACGAAAACGAGTCCACGATCACGTCGGGCGAGTCGTAGATCAGGGTGACTTCAATCCCAGCCAGCGATTCATCGTTGAAGAAATTAATGGGTACAATCCCCGGGCCAGCGAGATAGGCGACGACAGAGTCTACCATGACGGAGTCGGGAAGGCCGGGATCGTCACGCAGTTCCTGGCCGTTTGAGACCGCGGCCGCAAGAACTACTGCGGTGCATATTGTGAGCAATGTCCTAACACGCATATCACTATCCTTTACTTAAGAAACTTGACAAAGCAAAAATAGTGCTATCCCGACAAGAATGGATGTATTGCCTAAAATCTCAGCTATAGATTTGAAATCGCTCTATAAGTACTTGATAGCACACTTCTTCGAAACACAATAATATAATATCCTGCCCGCCCAAAAGCAACCTGTTTTTTTGCCTCCTACTATGATATGCAACTATATTCATTATACCGACAAAGGGGACGGTTGCCGGGGTTTAATCAATGTATTGCCGTCAAAAAACTCATATTCCCAACTGTAACAACCGATAGAACTGAACATGCACAGTGACAAGACCCCAAAAAAGGCCGAAAGATGTGCCTATATCAAAGCCTGCTATCTGGCTGAAGAACTCAAGTGCTTTGGCTACAAAGCAGATTGCCCACTGTATAAGAAGTCAAATGGCGAATACTTAAACGAAGAGCGCTTCAATGCTGCAGTTGATGAATTAATAGATAAAACCAAGGCCAAACACGCAAAGATTTCCCAGTAAGCAAAAGGTCGGCTCGAATAAGACTGCTTCGGGCACCCGAAAAAAATTCCCCCAACCGGAAGAAATTAGTTCCTCTCAAGTTGAGAGAACAGCCTTTCACGCTACCCGTTTGTTACCGTAATACCCTGAAAGACTGTCAGTTACGCACACCCCGCTGCTTTTGGCACAGGCCGTGCTAAAAACGAGCAGAGGAGAATACTGTGATTAAGGGAATATTCACATCGGCGTCAGGGATGCTTCCCCGAATCAAGAAGGTCGATGGTCTTTGCCGGATCACTGCCGCCGGAGTGGCCCTTCAATCGGGCATGGCCGGGGACTATGTCAAAGTCAAGAATAAGGGATCGGGGAAAATAATCCTGGCCCGCGTCGTTGACGGCGCCGCCGTGGCGGTTGGGCCTTGAGAAATCGCGGAAGCTTAAGGTGTAAAAATGAGATATATAAAAGCCTTTCTCATTCTGCTAGTCTTGTTGCTACTGCCGTTCACTCTCAAACTGCGGGGTGAGGGTTTTGGCCAGAATCAATCGCTCTTCACCGATATCAAGGCCCACAAGGTCGGCGATATTCTTACGGTCCTCATCTACGAGCAAAACCGCGCCTCTCAAAAGGTCGAGACCAAAACCGAAAAAACGACCAAGTTTTCGACCAAAGGCGGGCCGGTGATCGGTCTTGACGGCACCGAAGGCGGCATTACAATGCCGGCCCACGAAATGTGGAGCGTCACAACGGCGTGCCGCCGTTTGAGGAAACGAGAGCTTATATCGATAAAAGTGATAGATCGTTTAACATCGCTTCATCGTACCCCACCTTCGCGTGAAGCTAAAGTGCTGACTGAAAATATCCGATAGAACTGATACGTAAGTTGTTAAGAATCACAAAGGTATGGTTGATCTTCTAATTGACATTCTCAGAAAAGAAGCGAAGCTCTTTGAATCGTTTCTCGACTTGCTGGAACAGCAGCAAAGGATGCTGGTCGAAAACAATGTTGAAGGGCTGAACAGGATTACCGACTTGCAACGGGAGAAGCTGGTCGAGAGCCAGGTCTTGAATCGGCAGCGCGAAGAAGTTATCGAGCAGATCAAGGTAGCCAACGCAGTCGAAGGTGACTTGAACGTGACGCGCCTTTTGAAAATCGTTGATCGGGACCATGCCGACCAGTTGGCTAAACTGAGAAATCTCATTTTGAATCTCACCGAGAAGATAACTCACACCCGCAACCAGAACGCGATGCTGTTGAACCGGTCGCGTGAGTATATCGCCAAGACCATGGAAATGCTCTCGTGCATACAAAGCCCTGACACAACCTCCGCCGCTACCGGGGCCAACCAGGACCAGGCGGTAACCGTCGCCGTGGATAGGAGAGCCTGATGCCGCTGACCGACATCAGACATGTCCGCAATCTATTCCTGGGCGCCAAGTCTCACAACGTGATCAAATCATTAGAACGGTGGTCGTACATGGAAGACAGTACCACCACGATGAACGACTATTATAACAGCGTGATCGGTAAGCTCGGGGTGGAGGCGCATGAAGCCCAGTCGTTTTCTGAGAACCATGAGCTGCTGGTTCATCAGGTATTGAATGCTCGGCGGTCAGTTCAGGGGGGTTCGCTCGATGAGGAAATGACTAACATGGTGAAGTATCAGCATGCCTATGATGCGGCTGTTAGAGTCATTACCGTAATGGATGAGGCGCTTGATATGGTGATCCTCAAGATGGGGATAGTGGGTCGATAATCGAGGCCTGAAACGTTGAAAACACAATTACCACGGAGGGTGGTGTGCTTATACTAACAAGGAGGTTAGGGGAATCAATCACCATCGGAGACAACATAAAAGTCTCCGTACTTGGGATTCATGGACGGCAGGTGAGGTTGGGAATCGAAGCGCCGCCGGAAGTGATTGTCCATCGAGAAGAGATTTATGTCAAGATTCAGGAGGAAAACCGAAAAGCCTCGAAGTCAATCAAAAAAGACCTGGCCAGCATGGTCAACTTGATTAAGAGAAAGATCAAGGGGAAGGGCACCGGCCAGACAGGCTCGGCCAAAATTGACTACAAGGATAGGCCGCCGAAAGGCGGACGTTCTCGGAGGGGAAGCGAGGGCACGGCTCGCTAGCGGTTACCGATAACGAGAATAGAGGTAGAAGGTATGTTTATACAGACGGTGCGATTCGGGCAGCTTAAGGTTCCGGATGAAAAGCTGATCAAGATGCAAAAACCGATACTGGGCTTTGAGCGCCTGAGCGTTTACTGCCTGGTCGAGAAAGAGGAATTCCGTCCGTTTCTCTGGCTGCAGTCCGTTGAAGACCCGGCGGTCGCCTTTATTGTGGTCAAACCGCTGGTGTTTTTCCCGGATTATCGGATCGAAGTGCATTCCAATGAGCTTGCCGAGTTGATGATCTCCTGCCCGGACCGTGTGGAAACCTATGTTATCGTTACGATGCCGGAAGATGCCACCCGGATGTCGGCCAACCTGCAAGGCCCGATCCTGATCAATACCGAGAACAATCGCGCCAAACAACTGGTGCTGGTCAACTCGGACTATCGGGTTAAGCACAGCATCTTCGATGCTCTTGAAGATGCCGCTGAACCGGCTGTCGAGCCAGAAGAAGAACTGGTTGGGGTATAAGCCGTCCCGGACAGGCATGGATAGCCGGTGCTCAGCAAAGAGGAACCAACCGCTGCTCCTGAAACACAGCACCGGACGACTTTAATGCCAAATACAGTCCGGTTATGCCATTGACAGCAAAAGAGGAACCTGTATGACAAGGTCGAAATTAAAAGGCCCAAAAAGAAAACCTCTCAGGAGAAGCAGCAAACGGAAGCAAGGGCATCGCATGGAGTTCCCTCCCAAGTCGCTGGATGTCCTTTTGGAAGCTGTCCGAACCGATCCGGACGACATCCTGGCCCGACTGGAGTTGGGCGAATACTATCTGAGGAACGATCTGGAAGATAAGATACTCGACACGTTAGCTAATCTTGAGGAGCGCTACCCTTTTCTTGATAAGTTCACGCGTGGGTACTATAACCGGCTGCTGGCGTTTGGCTATGCCCATCGCAAGCAGTTTATCGAAGCCGAAAAGGCGGCCCGGCGGGGCGTCGAGGAGCACCCTGATTCGCTGGATTTTTATTTCGTGCTCAGCTTCGTCCACATGTCGTTAAAGGAACTTGACCAGACCATTACTGAAGCCGAGCGCTTTGTTTCAATATGGAACCGGATTAAGCAGGGCCAATTGCGGCCACCGGATTTTACCTTTACTGGCCGGCACATCACGCAGTTGTATAATATCCTCGCCACCGCCTACCGTGACAAGGGGGAGGTACCAGAGGCTCGTCGGTATTACGAAAAGTCAATCGATGTTGATCCCGGCAATCACCTGCCCTATGTCAATCTTGCCAACCTGCTCAGGCAATATGGCGAACTTGATCAAGCCGAAGAAGTCGTGCAGCGCGGTCTGGTAAAATGCCGGCAGGTTGATGAACTGCGCCTGCTGGCCCGGTCACACGAGCAGAAAGCTACCGTCTCGGCCTGCATGATAGTCAAAAACGAAGAAGAGCTGCTTCCCGACTGCCTTCAGTCAATTCGCGACTGGGTTGATGAGATTATCGTCGTGGATACCGGTTCAACCGATCGTACGGTTGAGATCGCCGAATCGTACGGCGCCCGGATATTTCACCAACCCTGGGAGGGGGATTTTTCCAAGCATCGTAATTTCTCCATTGCCCAGGCCGCTTGTGACTGGATTTTTGTTATTGACGCCGATGAGCGCATCCATCAGGAAGACATTTCTCTCATCAAGAAAGTTCTCAATCAGGATGATTATAAGATTATTTCTATCAATGTCTTCAACGTCACCGGTGAGAACGAAGAGCATATCACCTTTTTGCCCTCCATCAGGTTCTTCAGACGGGAACTCGGCTTGAAATATGAAGGTATTGTGCACAATCTCGTCTTTCCGCCGGCCGACCAACCGATTATGCGGGTGGGCATCCGGCTGAAACATTACGGCTACGGGTTGTCGCCGGAGAAAATGAAGGCTAAGATAGCTCGCTCCAAAGCACTTCTGGAAAAGCAGATAGCGGAAAATCCCGACAATGCTTTTGCCCTATTCAACCTGGCCCAACTCTTGCGAGGGGAGGGGGTGGAAAACCATCCGGAGAATGCTTCTAAGATTATCGAGGCAGCAGAGTGCGCTCTCGGACTTACACACCCGGACATCGCATCCGAGCGACACATCCACATTATGACTCACCACCAACTCGGCTGGGTCCACTTTGTTCTCGGCGAGTATGGCAAAGCCGAAAAGTACTGCCTCGATGTTCTCCAGTTCAAGCCTGACTATCTCGATGCCCTGCTTCTTCTGGGGCATATCTACCTGAGACAGGAGATATTCGATAAGGCGGAATTGTATTACCGGAAGTATATTGAAGCTCAGGCAAAATACAACGAAACCTGCGAGACTGATAACATCATCATACTTCACCCGCACAGCCTTCAAGTGGCCTACGACGGTCTTGGGTTGGCTGCCGAGCACACCGGAGATATGGAAAAAGCCAGGCAATATTGCCGCTGATAGGGCTCAATCGGACTATCGAAAACTCCGAGGGATCAATCAATATGATCCAGACTGCCGAAGGCGTTCCTATGGAAATCAGCAACCTGTTGATTTCAATGAGAGAACCGGCCATCCACGCTGCCAACAAAGGTTTCAACGACGCCGACCAGTTGCGGCGGATCAAGTTGAGATTGACAACGCGATTGAGACCATTGATCGCATCACTTCACACAAAGTTTAATCCGGAAACGGGTGGGGAAATTGCGGAAAGCCTCGGCAAGCTGTATGCGTTTATCATAAACCAGACCAGCGTGGCCGAGGCAACCAAAGATTTGTCAGTTATTGACGATAACATTAGTATATTGGATAATGTCCGTCTCGGCTGGCTGGAGTTGAAAGAGCAGAAGACGGCGGCGGCCCAGGAGGCGTCGCATCCGGCCGGTGATACGGGCCAATTTACTGAGTCCGCATGAAGAAGGGTTATATGGATTACGACATCTTGAAGCAGGTTGAACGGGAGTTAATCTTCGTTCTCAAGGAAGAGTATTCGTTTTACCAGTCGCTGTACATCATGTTTGATAAGCAGCGGGATCTGATCAAGTACAACAGCGATGAGCACCTGCTCGACCTGTTTGCGGAAATCGAGCGCAACCGTTTGCGCATAAAGAAGTCCGAAGAGAAAATCGCGGCGCTAAAAGACCGGCACCCTCAGGTGTTCCAGATGGCGGCCGTCATGCCCGAGGTTAAGAAGATCGTCAACAGCATTACGACCCTGGTAAAAAAGAACTTGAGCCTGGTATCTGAGTGCGAAAGCTACCTGAAGGGACGGTGCGAGCGCATAAAAACGGAGTTGGGGGAACTTAAGAACAGTGAGAAGATACTCCAGTATCTTCGCAATGCCGATCCCTCGCCTCAATTTGTCGACGGGAAACAATAAACGGTAAGAGGATGTAACTACTTTTGCCCTGGGAAGAAAGCCCTGTTACCGGCATAGGATGAAGGTAACGGTGAGATGGAAATAGGACCCGTGCACAATGACCAACCGAGTTCAGGTCAAGTAGAAACTGAGAAGATCAAGAAAAATGGCGGGCTGAAGGTGGCCCCTGCGGGTGACCGTGTCGAGATCTCCAACGAAGCCAGAATAAAGCTAGCTGAATTAGCCGATCGGGCTCTCCATGCGGCTTCGAAAACTCAACGTCAATCCGGCTCAAAGGCCGTACAAAAGAGCACGAAGCAGCATGATGACAAAACGGCAAAGCTTGAGCGGGTGCAGGGTCGAATCGAGTCCGGATTTTACGATCGGCCCGACGTCAAGCAAAAGATCGCCGAACGGCTGGCAACAAAGTTCAAGAAGAATTCAGAGAAAGAGAAGTAGGTTGAGATATGGGCACGGCGACGGCGTTTTGTTGCCGCGTACTCGCCGCACGGATAAGAAATCGTGGTATTGTTGATTCGGATGCGGTCTTTTCCTTTGGATCTCCGATGGGGACATAGTGAACTGCAGTGATACCCTACGCGAGGAGTACCTCAAAGCCGAGACCTTTATGCAGATGGCGGGAATTAGCTGATTTCGTGGTCATAGCAAGTCACAGGAGTTTTGTCCACACAAGTAGGTTAGTAAACCCACCGCCCGTTCCGGGTTGTAAAATCGGACTCAGTAGGTCTACAAGGCTGGAAGGCGGCGGGGCGCCTTATTAGCACCTTTTGTCAACAAGGATGAAATTGGCGTTGACATTTGGGCTCTCAAGTGGTAATATTAATGAAAGTGTATATGTTTTGTTGCCCTGCAATAGAACAGACAGGCGGTTGGGCGATTAGCTCAGATGGTTAGAGTACTTGCTTGACATGCAAGGGGTCACTGGTTCAATTCCAGTATCGCCCACCATTTTTGCAGCGGGTTTTCCTGGGGTTGGCGTACCCGGCAATCCGCTTTTATCGTAGAATGGTATTATGATGGCTGAAGTACAGATCACTTTCCCGGACGGCTCGGTCAAGGGCTTTGAGCCGGGAATAAGCGGGTTTGAAATCGCCCGATCCATCTCGCCGCGTTTGGCTAAGGAGGCCATTGCAGTGAAGGTGAACGGTATGGTGCGTGATCTAAAGGCCTCTATACCCGAGGACGCCCCGGTGGAAATCCTCACCTTCGAACACCCTGAGGGCCGCCAGGTTTTCTGGCATTCGAGTGCGCACGTTATGGCGCAGGCGGTGGTGGAGCTGTTTCCCGAGGCCAAACCGGCCATCGGGCCGCCAATCGAGGAAGGCTGGTATTACGACTTTGATGTCGCCAGGCCGTTTTCCCCCGACGACCTGGCGCGTATTGAAAAGCGCATGACCGAGATTATCAAAGAAGACGCCCCCTTTTCCTGTCAGGTCAGAGACCGCAAGGAAGCCATTGACTACTATCGTTCCAAGGATAACCCCTACAAAGTCGAGCTCCTTGAGGGCATCGAGGATGACAGGGTAACATTCTACTGTCACTCGGGTTTTGAAGATCTCTGCCGTGGACCGCACCTGCCGAGAACGGGCATGATCAAGGCCTTCAAACTCACCTCCGCGTCCGGCGCCTACTGGCGGGGTGACGAAAAGCGGCCGATGCTGCAGCGCATCTACGGGGTCTCCTATCCCAAGAAAGCGATGCTTGAGGACTACCTGCATCGCATGGAAGAAGCCAAGAAGAGAGATCACCGTGTTCTGGGAAAGCAGCTCGAACTGTATACTATCTCAGAGGAGGTCGGGGCCGGTCTGATTTTGTGGCTCCCCAAGGGGGCCCGAGTGCGAAACGAAATCGAGAACTTCTGGCGCGAAGAGCACCTCAAGTACGGTTATGAGCTGGTCTTTAGCCCCCATTTGGCTCACCGTGAGTTATGGGACCGGAGCGGCCACAACGATTTCTTCAGCGGCGACATGTTCGGCTCCATGGAGGTCGACCAGCGGCAGTATCAGATCAAGCCGATGAATTGCCCCTTCCATATCCACATGTACAAGTCGCGTCTCTGGTCCTACCGCGACTTGCCGCTGCGCTGGGCGGAGCTTGGCACCGTTTATCGCAACGAGCGGGCAGGCGTTCTTCACGGGCTGCTGCGTGTGCGTGGCTTTACCCAGGATGATGCCCACCACTTCGTGACGCAGGACAAAATGGAAGAGGAGCTGGTCTGGATTCTTGATTTCTGTATTCACCTTCTGAAGTCGTTTGGTTTTAACGATTATAATATCTTTCTGTCGACCATGCCTGAAAAGGCGATTGGTGAGGAACAGGACTGGCGGAGGGCTGAGGACGGTTTGCGCGCGGCCCTTGAGAAAACCGGTTTACCGTTTCGGGTTGACGAGGGAGCGGGAGCCTTTTATGGCCCCAAGATTGATATTCAGATCAAGGATGCTCTGAATCGGGCCTGGCAATGTTCGACAATTCAGTTCGATTTTTCCTTGCCGGAGAGGTTTGACCTTTATTATATTGACCGCGACGGCCAGCACAAGCGACCCTTTATGATTCATCGGGCGCTGCTGGGTGCCATCGAGCGTTTCTTTGGTCTGTTGATTGAACACTATGCCGGCAATTTCCCGCTGTGGCTGGCGCCGGTGCAGGTGAAGGTTCTTCCTATCACCGATAGTTTTAATGAATATGGGAGAAAGGTTGTCGATAGACTGAAAGAAGAGAAGATTCGAGCCGTGCTTGACGACCGCTCTGAAAAGATCGGCGCCAAGATTCGGGATGCTGAGATACAAAAGGTGCCGTACATGTTTATTGTCGGAGCGAAGGAAGTCGAGTCACAGTCGGTGTCGATGCGAAAACATGGCACCGGAGACCTCGGGGTGAAGATGCTCGATGAGTCAGTCGCCGGGCTGAGGTCTGAAATTAAAAGTAAGGGTTTAAATTATAAGGGTTTGAACAGTTATAAGGAAACTCATTAACAGGAGGATTTCATAGCCAGTAAGGATTTACGGATCAACCGCCGGATACGAATCTCGCCAGTCAGACTGATTGGGCCGGATGGCGAGCAGATCGGCATTCTGCCCGTCAGCGAGGCGCTGGATCGGGCCGAGTCCCTCGGCCTGGACCTGGTTGAGGTGGCTCCCAAGAGTCGTCCGCCGGTATGTCGCATTCTTGATTACGGCAAGTTCAAGTATGAACTTTCCAAGAGAGATAAGGCGGCCAAAAAGAAACAGCATACTTTTCATATGAAGGAGATGCGTTACCGGCCGAAGATCGATGATCACGACTTTGAATTCAAAACCAGACACGTGCGGACGTTCGTCGAGTCCGGCAGCAAGGTCAAGGTGTTTGTCTTGTTTCGCGGGCGCGAGATGGCCTATACGGAGCACGGCCGAAAGATTCTTGAGCGGGTTGCCCAGGCGCTCTTGGAAGTATCATCCGTGGAAATGGCCCCCAAACTTGACGGGCGGAAGATGACGATGGTCTTGGCGCCCACTTCTGAGATACTCAAAAAGAGGAAGCAACACAAAGAAGCGCCCCGGAAGGAGCAGACAACCCGGACGTCGGAGCTGGCATCAACAGAAACCGATAGTGGATAATAATGTGAATTAACAGTCAATAGGAAACCCCATGCCGAAGATGAAAACGCAACGGGGGGCCGCCAAGCGGTTCAAGCGGACGGCCACCGGAAAGTTTAAAAGATTCAAAGCGTACCGGACGCATATTTTGACCAAAATGAGTCCCAAGCGCAAACGCCAGTTACGCAAGGCGGGCTTGGTTTCGAAAGCCGACACCAAGCGAGTCAAGCGAATGCTACCGTATTAGTGTTGTGTACCAGAAATATATACGCATATGCCTGTGCCCGGCGGGTCTTCAGACCCGACGGGAGAACCGTTATCTCGCGGGGCGATTCGAAGATCACCCCACTACAGAATAGGCAGCTTATTTATGGGACGATATTCACTCGAAGATTAGAATTGCAAAAGGAGATTTTCAGTAATGCCGCGTGTAAAAAACAATGTAGCCGCCAAACGGCGTCATAAGAAAGTGCTAAAGCAGGCCAAGGGTAACTACGGTGGCCGGCGGAAGTTATACCGAACGGCCCTGGAGACCGTCAACAAGGGCTTAAAATACGCGTACCGCGATCGTCGCATCAAAAAGCGAGTATTTCGCTCGCTGTGGATTACCCGTATCTCGGCCGCGGCTAAGTTATGCGGAACTAATTACTCCTCGTTTATAGCCGGCCTTAAGAAGGCGGGAGTTAATCTCGACCGCAAGATGCTGGCCGACATCGCCGCCCGCGATATGACCACCTTTGCCAACCTCGCCAAAATTGCCGCCGGCAACTAACCTCGAGCGGTTGCCGTATGTCACTTTTAGATGACGTCGCGCGCATTCAAGACGAGGCTCTAAAGCGAATTGGTGAGGCCGACTCGCTTGAATCCTTAAAGGAACTGCAGATAGCTTATCTGGGGCGCAAGGGCTCCGTTACGGCAGTCCTCAAGGGCCTTGGGGAGCTTCCCCTTGAAGAACGTAAGGTAGTTGGAGCCGCAGCCAACCAGTGCCGCGCCGCAATAGAACAGCAGCTAAGCCTGGGTCGACAACGGCTCGCTTCTCCTAAAGAGCGAACTGTTTTTGATCCCACCCTGCCCGGCACCGGTCAGCGTATCGGTGTCGTTCATATTGTTAATCAGGTTCTTGATGAAATCTGCCATACATTTTACGGTATGGGTTTTGAAGTGGCCTACGGCCCGGACGTGGAAACCGATTATTACAATTTTGAGGCGCTCAATTTCCCGCCCGACCATCCGGCGCGCGATGAAATGGACACCTTCTTTATCGAGGGTGGCCGGCTTTTGCGAACCCATACCACCCCGGTACAGGCCCGTGAGCTGGAAAAAAGAAAGCCTCCCATAAAAATTATTACCCCCGGGCGATGCTTCCGAAATGAAGCGATTTCAGCCCGGGCCCACATTTCGTTCCACCAGGTGGACGGCTTTCTGGTTGACGAAGGGGTGACTATGGGCGATCTCAAAGGTGCCCTGGTGGCGTTCTGTCGGGCATTTTTCGGAGAAGGTCTCCGGCTGCAGTTTCGTCCCTCGTTCTTCCCCTTCACGGAACCATCCGCCGAGGTGGATATCCAGTGCTTTCTCTGTGGAGGGAAGGGTTGTCAACTGTGCAAGTATTCGGGATGGCTGGAGATTCTCGGCTGCGGTATGATCGACCCGACGGTGCTGGAAAAAGCCGGACACGATTCGGAGAAGTACACCGGTTATGCCTTCGGCATGGGCGTGGAACGGATCGCCATGCTGAAGTACAAAATAAACGACATCAGACTCTTTTTTAACAACGATATCCGTTTTTTAAGGCAGTTTATTTAGCCATGAAGATATCGTACAACTGGCTCATAGAACTGACCGGTCTTGAGTGGACGGTCGAAGAAACGGCTGACCGGCTCACTACGTGCGGTACGGCGTGCGAGGATGTAGAGCCGACGGCCCGCTACATGGAACGGGTAGTGGTAGGTGAGGTCGTGGGACTGAAACCGATTGAAGGCGCCTCAAAGATACAACTGGCGCGCGTGAACGTCGGCTCCGAAGTTCTGGACAGTGTCTGCGGCGCCCCAAACGTGGCGGTGGGCCAAAAGGTTCCGCTGGCGCTGATCGGCGCTAGACTGGCCGACGATTTTGAAATGAAGAAGGTTAAGATCCGAGGCGTGGTATCAACGGGTATGATTTGCTCCGAACGGGAGTTGGGTATCTCGCAGGATCATTCCGGCATAATGGTCCTTGAAGAAAAGGCACCCGTCGGAAAGCCACTGATAGAATACCTCGACTACGATGATTACATCCTCACTTTTGAACTCACCCCCAACCGCGCTGACTCCATCTCGGCAATCGGGATCGCCCGCGACATGACGGCGCTGGCAGCAACTAAGCTGCGCAAACCGGAATTCAATCTTAGTGAATCATCGGAGAGGGCCAGCGACTGCGTCAAAGTCTCTATCGAGGACAGGTATGGCTGCCCGCGCTATGCGGCTCGCGTCATCAGGAATGTGAAAATAGCCCCGTCGCCGTGGTGGATTAAGAAAAAGCTGTTGATGTCCGGTATCAGGCCGATATCGAGTGTCGTTGACGTCACTAATCTGGTTATGCTTGAGATCGGCCATCCGCTTCATGCCTTTGACTTGGACCGTTTCGGCTCGGATGAAGTAGTCGTGAGAAAAGCCGGCCAGGGGGAGAAATTCACCACTCTTGATGGCCAGGAACACGAGCTGACGCCTGAGGTCCTGCTGATTACCAACGGCAAAAAGGCCGTCGCCGCCGGTGGTGTTATGGGTGGTCTGGATTCCGAAGTCGGGGAGGATACAGCAAACGTGCTTCTGGAAGCGGCGTACTTTGACCCCTCGGTCATTCGCAAAAGCCGTAAAAAGCTTGAGACTGTTTCGGAATCATCAACCCGCTTTGAAAAAGGCGCCGACCCCAACGGTATACCGTATGCCATCGACCGGGCGGCATTTCTCCTGCAAGAGGTATGCGGGGGAGAAGTACTTTCCGGAATCGTCGACTGCTACCCGCAAAAGATCGAGCCGGTGACGGTAAGCTTTCGCCCTAAGCGGTGCAATGATGTGTTGGGCACCAGTATATCCGAAAGCCGAATGAAAGAGATTTTCACCAACCTTGAATTCACCGTCGAAGGGTCCGGTCAACTTGAGGTGACGATACCGACCTTCCGCCCGGACGTTGAGAGGGAAATCGATTTGATAGAGGAAGTTGCCCGTATCGAGGGATATGACAGTATACCTGACGCAGTGGCAAACATCGGCCCTCTGTTTACTCCGCGTCATCCTATCGATACCTTCCGGGATGAAGTACGAAAGATTCTAACGGGCGTCGGTTTTGACGAAATGCTCGGTCATGGACTGGTCGACAGCCAGTTCGCAAGACTGCTTAACCCTCAAGCTCCGCAGTTGCGGCTTATCAATACGGTCTCAAAGGAGCTTGATGTCATGCGCAATTCGCTTGTCCCGACGGCAATGACCGTGATCAGCCATAATATTTCCCATCGCAGTTTAGACTTGCGCCTGTTCGAAATCGGCAAGGCCTACTTTCCCCCCGATGAAAACGGCGTCTGGCGGGAAGATTTGCGGATTTTACTGGTTGTCACCGGCTCCACCTCTAATGGCTGGCGGGAGCATCCCCGACCGCTTGATTTCTACGACCTCACCGGCGGGCTCGAACGGTTGGCTGACCATTTCCGCTGGCCGCAATTGAGCTTTGAAGCGGTTGAAATTCCCTTTCTTGAAGATGACATCTCGTTTAGTCTCCTGATAGGCGGTCAGTCGAGTGGTGTTATCGGAAAGGTGTCATCGTCGATGCTGGGCAAGCTCGATATCAAACAGCCGGTATTCGTCGCCGAGGTCGAGGTTGAACGGCTGATTCCTATGAGTCGCCCTTCGATAGAGTTCACCCCGCTGCCCCTTTACCCGGCGGCGCCGCGCGACCTGGCCATTGTCGTTGCGGACAACGTTCAAGCAGAGGAACTGGTCAGCACGGTAAAACGGACGGCCGGCGGATTGGCTGAAGCGGTGCGGATATTCGATTTGTATACCGGCAAACAGATCGAAAACGGCCGGAAGTCGGTGGCTATCAGCATTACCTACCGCTCGCGCGAAGGCAGTTTGTCGGGAGAGCAAGTCGATGATTTGCAGCAGAAAGTGGTTGACTCTTTGAAGCAAATGTTTAATGCTGAGATCAGGGATAAATAGTGATGTCAGGCAAGTTCGAATCATTGGTTGAGAAAGTTGAGAAGGTGTTGGCCCTTCTGGATAGTGTGAAGAGCGAAAATGCCTCGCTCAAGCAGGAGAATGCAAAGCTGAGCGCCGAGATGGCCGGCATCAAAAAGGAATGTCGTAAGCTCAAGCTGGGCAGCGCCGACCAATCTGAGGCCGTAAAAAGCAGATTGATGGCGGTTCTGGGCCGCCTGAAGGAATTGGAGAGCTTGCACCAATGAGATTTTTGTTGACAAAAGATGTTTTGCTTATATAACTTGTTATAAGTTAGCAGGATAAGAAAGCACAGGCTTATTTGGTATTTGTCGCTGCACGGACGTCTGTTGCCATGGTTGAAAAAAAAGTTGTGGTACATATATTTGGTGAGGAATACCCCATTACCGGGGTGACTAATTCCTCCCATATTACCCGGGTCGCTGAATATGTCGATTCCAAGATGAAAGAGGCGGCCCAGGCCAGTCGTGTTCAGGCCCGGGACAAGGTGGCGATTCTGGCCGCCATGTCCATTGCTTCCGAGTTGCTGGAGAGGTCCGACCGCGTTGGTCTGGCGGAACGAGATGCCCACTCCGCACTGGACAGAGTCCTGGCCGGCCTTAGCGAGGCCTTAGTCGACGACACCGTCGGCTCCTGACAAATATCCCGCTTAAAGTCCCGTGTTTTCTTATCCCGGTACTTTCACATAAATCCAACATCCGGTGGTGTCTGCCGGATGGGAGGACAAGATGAACGATCTAATCCTGTTTGTTGCCATAGCGATTGCCGTCGGTCTCGTATCGTTTTTTCTCTCCTGGCATCTGGCTCGTCGTCTATCTGACAAGAGATTGAGCGGCGCTGCAAAAGAGGCGGCGCGGCTGGTCAAGGATGCGGAAAAGGAAACGCAAATCAAGAGGAAGGAGGCGGCCTTAGAAGCCCGTGAGGAGTGGCTGAAACGAAAAGGAGAATTTGAGCGCGAAGCCGAAAGCAAGCGTCGGAAGTTGGATGCCGACGAGAAGAAGCTCCAGGAACGCCAGCTCTCCATGGAAAAAAAGCTGGACTTTTTGCAGGACCGCGACCGGGAGCTGAGCGGCCGCGATAAGACAATACAGTCGCGTGAAAAAGGGATTGCGCTGAGAGAACGGGAGCTGGAAGAGATCATCAGGACGCAGAACGAGAATCTTCAAAAGATTGCCCAGATGACGCCGGAGGAAGCCAAGAAGCTGCTGATGGAAAATATGATTAACGCCGCCAAAGTCGAGGCTGCCGCCCATATCAAAGAGATACGGGATCAAGCCGAGCGGGACGCTGACAAAGAAGCCAAGGAGATCATTCTTTCCTCTATCTATCGCTGTGCGGCCGATCACACGGTGGAATCCACCGTCTCAGTTGTGAATCTCCCCAGCGACGAAATGAAAGGGCGGATTATCGGCCGTGAGGGGAGGAATATCAGGGCTTTTGAAACTGCCACCGGTATTGATGTGATTGTTGATGATACTCCGGAAGCCGTCATTCTGTCAGGTTATGATCCGGTGCGGCGTGAAATCGGTCGCATGGCCTTAGAGAAGCTGGTTATCGACGGCAGAATTCACCCTACCCGCATTGAGGAAGCGGTGGAGAAGTCCCAAAAGGAAATGGAGGTAATCATCCGCGAGGCCGGCGAACAGGCCTGCTTTGAGCTTGGTGTTCACGGTTTGCACCCGGACATCGTAAAGATGTTGGGCAAGCTCCACTTTCGTACCTCGTATGGACAGAACGTGCTGGCTCATTCCGAGGAGGTGGCTATGCTGTGCGGATTGATGGCCGCCGAGCTCGAACTCGACGCTATCCTGGCCAAACGGTGCGGCCTTTTGCACGACATAGGAAAAGCTATCGACCGTGAAACGGAAGGGACCCACACCCAGATCGGGGCCGACTTTATGCGCCGTTTCAAGGAAAGCGAAGATGTCTTGAATGCCATTGAGGCTCACCACGGCGACGTGCCGATGATCGGCCCATACCCGGTTCTGGTTCAAGCTGCCGATGCCATCTCCGGCGCCCGGCCCGGCGCCAGAAGGGAGCCGTTGGAGGCATACATCAAACGACTGCAACAACTGGAGGAGCTGGCTGACAGTTTCAAAGGTGTCTCCAAAGCATATGCAATCCAAGCCGGTCGCGAAATACGGGTGATTGTTGAGAATAAACTCCTCGATGATCTGGCAAGCTCTATTCTCGCCAGTGACATTGCCGAGAAAATTGAAAAAGAAATGCAGTATCCGGGGCAGGTCAAAGTGACGGTAGTAAGGGAGACACGCGCGACCGAGTACGCTAAATAGAAAGGGCAGACAGCTGATTGTCGTTGCCGGTAGGGTCAGGGTGTGATAGACTATGTTAACAGGTCGAGTGGTGATTGGCGGGTACCTTCGGCTTGCAGGAGCAGGTGACTCGCCTTAGAAAGTGACTTGATGGAACTCGTTACGATTATTTTCATTGCCGACATCTGCGGAAAAGCAGGGCGGCAGGCGACGGCTCACATGACCAAACCGCTGCGGGAGAAATATGCCGCTGATTATGTGATAGCCAACGTTGAGAATGCGGCCGGCGGATTCGGAATTACTCCCGAAATGGCTCGCAAGGTCTTTTCCTACGGCGTTGACATCCAAACATCCGGAAACCACATCTGGGATCGCCATGAAATCATCAAGTATTTCGACGAGAGACCGAAGCTGCTGCGGCCGGCCAATTACCCTTCGCGATCCCCCGGGACCGGCTCCTACGTCGAGACTATCGGCAACTGGAAAATCGGTACTCTCAACCTGATGGGCCGGACATACATGAAGGATATCGACTGTCCCTTTCAGGTCGCTGATCGAGAGCTGGCCGTGCTCAGGCGGGAAACGGATATTATTATCGTCGACTTCCATGCTGAGGCGACTTCGGAAAAGCAGGCCATGTTATATTACCTTGACGGAAAAGTTTCGGCCGTTATCGGCAGCCACACTCATGTTCAAACGGCCGATGAACACGTCAGCAAGCGCGGCACCGCCTATATCACCGACGCCGGGATGACCGGCGCTCACGACTCGATCATCGGTATGGAAAAGGAACCGTCGCTTTATCGGTTCCTGACCGGCGTGCCGAAACGATTTACGACGGCCGCCGATGATGTCAAGCTCTCCGGTGTCGTGATCAAAGTGGACCCGACGGAAGGCCGGGCGCAACACCTCGAGCGCTTCCAGCTCGATTTTGATATTGAGAAATTCCGCAGCGATGCAGCCTTTTCAGATATATAAAGGGATACTTTAACATGAGTGCGCAAGTTATTAGCGGCAAGGAAGTAGCGGCCAGCGTGTTGTCCGAGCTTAAACCCCGAATCGAGGCTCTCAAAAAAAGGGGCGTTGTGCCCGGACTGGCGGCGGTGCTGGTGGGCGATGATCCGGCTTCGGCAACCTACGTCAACAGCAAGGTCAAAGCCTGCAAAAAGCTGGAGCTTTATTCGGAGGTGGTCAAGAGACCCCAGACCCTGTCGCAAGAAGAACTAATAGAAATTGTTACCTCGCTCAATAGAAACCAACAGATCCACGGTATCCTCGTCCAATCGCCCCTGCCAAAACAGATAGATGAACTGGCCGTCACCCTCACTATCCTTCCCGAAAAGGACGTGGACGGTTTCCACCCCCACAACGTCGGCCTGATGATGATCGGCAGACCCGGCCTGCTTCCCTGCACGCCGCACGGAATTATTAAACTGCTTGAGTATTATCAAATTGATCCGGCCGGCAGAGAGGTTGTTATCGTGGGACGCTCCAACATCGTCGGCAAACCGCTGGCGGCTATGCTCATGCAAAAGGCTAAGATGGCTGACGCGACCGTTACCGTGGCTCATTCACGCTCGCGAAATTTAGCGGAGATCACCCGGCGTGCGGATATTCTCATTGCCGCTGTCGGCAGGCCGAGGATGATAACGGCTGATATGGTCAAGAGCGGCGCCGTCGTTATCGACGTGGGCGTCAACCGCGTTGAAGACAGCAGCGCAAAAAAGGGGTATCGACTCGTCGGCGATGTTGACTTCGACGCCTGCCTAGAAAAGGCTTCGTATATCAGTCCGGTTCCCGGCGGCGTCGGCCCGATGACCATCGCTATGCTTATGTCCAACACCGTGACGGCTGCCGAGAACATTAGTCAGTGCCCTCCGTAGAAGGGGGTATGTGTGCAATTACTGTGAGTAATACTGCAACTTGTTACAACAGCGTATTCGTTTTTGCGGCCATATCTGAGTCGGATCGCATGATATTCTCGTATGGGCGCCGACGGACAAGGAACCCCGAACCTTAAGTTGTTCATTTGGAGTGTGTTAGCGCTCCGTTAAGACATCTGGTTGGCCCGAATGTTTTATCAGCAGGAATCAGCGGCCGGATGGGATACGGGGCATGTTCTTTGCTATTTTTTACTTAATTAAATTACCTCGTCTGCTGTAAACATGGTCACTGTCGTTGTATGAAGTCTTTAAAGCTGTTTCTCATTCTCGCGTTGCTTCCCTGGCTTTCTGTGTTGGCCGACGATATGAGCGACCCTACAGTCGGTTCAGAGGGTTACTTCAAGTCTTTCTTTAACAATGTTAATAAACAGTCGCCCGATCGGTCGACGGCTTCTCTGGACAGTTTCGTGGTGACGGTCGGCGACCCGGCGGCAGGTGATACGGCGCAGTACGAACTGTATTTCATACTGTCGCGGCAAGCTTTCCTCTCCCTGGCGCGAGGCGGGTTTTCATTCTCGTTCCCAGATGGTTTTGATCTGTCCCTCATTGAAGCTGTCGACATTACAGCCGATTGCCCCCTTTACGGCTACCGTGTCAGGGACTTTGAGGTCGCCGAGGGGCTGTTGACTATCCATCTGACCAAACGCTATCCCAATGTGGGTCCCGAGCCTGACCCGGATGCATCGTGCCCGGTGGCTCGGATTACCGTGCTGGTGAGCTTGATTGGCAATCCGACGGTGTCGGGGCAGTATCTGTTGGCAGGGATTGCCTTTGACCGGCACCATGCGGTTGTGGCCGGTCCCGATTTTTCCGAGCCGTTTAACATCACTTCCGGCTCACTGGACACCGTCAACGTTTCTCCCGGTCATGACACGACCCTTAAGGCTGGCGGCGTCATAACCTTCAGCGCCGTCGGCGTGGATCAGTTCGGGAATGTGATAACGGGTCTTGAATTTGACTGGTTCCTGGCTGAAGGCTCTGACTCTATCGGGGACTTCTCGGGTTCAGTGTTCCGTGCTCTTACTGTCGGCCAGGGGTGGGCGGTTGCGTCCGTCAATGGCGTGCAAGGATTTTCGGGAATGATAACTGTCCTTCCCGGCAAACTGGCCATCATGGAACTGAACATTGCGATTGACCAGGTGGTCAGTCAGCCATTTTTACAACTTGCCGAGATTGCCCTGTACGACGCCCACGGAAATCTTAAAATAGATTATAATCTGCCCGAAAAGCCAATTTCCCTGGTTCCGGACGATGGCAGTTTGCTACCGGACGTTATCGACAGCCAGGACCTGCTCAGCGAGGGTGTCGTCAATCTTCTACCGGCTGAGATAACCTATGTCGGTTCCTCCGGCGATGTCGGGATTTATGCTACCAATGGCGAGGTGACTTCAGGTGCTGTCGAAGTTGCCTTCAACGGCTACGACATCCTGGCGGTGACGAACGTATATGGATCGACGTTGACTCAGGTATACTCCGGGGTAGAGAATCTCGTGGTCCTTGCCGTGCAGAATAACGGACGTCTGAAAGCCGCCACGACCCCTTCTGTGAAAGCCCATTTTCAGTCAAGAGGCGATACAGCCGAGGTTTCCTTCGATGCCAACTCCGACGGCGCGGTCGACAAAGTGATAATGCTCTTGCCACCCGCTCCGCAAGACTTGACCCATGACACCCTGGTGGTGGAACTTACCGCCCAATACGAGATCGCGGGGCAAATATATACCACCACCGACCGGTGGGAGCTTTCGGTTGAGATTGTAGCGCCGTACTCGTTTGAAATCGTTGAGAGCTCTTTGAAACCTGATACCGCCTACCCTGGCGAACCATTTGAAATCTCGTTCGATGTGGCCGCTGGTGGGTTCACCGGCCCGATTGACAGGACACACCTGGTTGTTACCCTGGTGCTGAGTGGGAGCCGCACGCCTATCATATACAGAGGCTCACCTCAATATAGCTCATTTGAAAACGGTGTCATCAGCTATTCGGGTCTGCCGGCGGTTGTTCAACCTCACCAAAGCCTGCAAGCGGGCTGGTATGCAGTGCACCTCGACTACGGCTTGATTTCAAACGGTGTTCGCTTTGAACTGACCAGCCCTTGCACTGACTCGATCTATCTGCTTCCCGAATTACAGGTGAGTTATGTCTCCAATTCCCTGGAACCGACTACCGTCTTTACCGGAGCGGAAGTAACTTTTCGTTTCGACCTGAATCTCGGCAACGATTTTCCACTCGCGGTCTTCCCTGACGACACCCGTTTCACCGTCACGGGCTCTGGTTTCTCAGCCTCCATCAACCTCGTTCTTTCGGCGGACTCTCTCTTCCCCGGAGAGAACGCTATTGAAACTGAGATGATGTTTATTCCGCTGAGCCAATTGGGCGAAAGCCTGCACGTAAACGCTTCTCTGCCTCTGATAATCCCCGGCGTGGGCAGCACGGTTGTCTTTGAAACCGATTTTGACAGCCGGAGGCTGTTTGTTCAAGAGCGGCCTGTTGTCCAGATTCTCGTTGTCGATGTTGTATCCCCCAACCAGCCGATGGTAAATACGGGGCAGTCGTTTCAAATCAGGTGTCGGGTAGCCAATCTGTCCAATTCCGTGCTCGGCCCGCTGGAACTGGGACTGGGCAGTGACGGCAGTTCGGTTTTCGACTCCACCCTGACTATCCAGAGTATCGATGTTCATGATACAGTCGAGATATACTTTGACGTCATTGCCTCACAAGAGCCGAATGCCGGTGAGGTCTTTCAGGTTGATATTCTCTCGGCGGGTATCAACTGGTTGCCGCCCATCGATAATGTCGCCCTGGTAACGGTACAAAGACCTGCTGAACTGGAATATTCCTACAGTTTGTTGGGTGTTGAAGACGGCCTGGTTGGCCAGGGAGAGAGTTTCAGTCTAACGGTGGAGCTTTGCAATCTCGGTGAAGCGGCTGTATCGGAGGGAACCTTCAGCCTCACCACGGGAGGCATTGATTTTGGCGCCGAAGACCCGATCACCGGCTCCATTACCGTCGGTCTTCACGTAACCTTCCCATTCAGGGCGCCGTCGTATGACACAGTTGCCACCTTTGTTTTTTCGCTGGTTGATCTACCCAACGATTTGAATACCAATGCTACCGCCATCATCGGGGAGACATCGTTTGAGTTCACCTTACGGGTGGAGTCATTTGAGGCCGACCTTCTGGTTGAGCCTCTGCTTATCGGCTCAAACCTGGTTTTACCGGGACGGGAAAAGGAGCTGTTCCGCCTGAATTTGACCAACCGCGGGGCTTCGTCCGTCACCAGCATTCGTCTTGACGAGATTGACGTCGTCTTTGTACAGGCCGATAATTCAGCTCTCGATGTGGGATCGATTCTTGATCCCATTGTCTCCGGCTTTTATGAAGATGGGCTGCTGGTGTCCCATGCCTTGCTCAGCGGCAACAGACTGCTTCTGTTGTTTGATGATTTCGTAGTGCCGCCGGCACAAACACGCTCGATAATCTTTACAGCGAAGTTTAAGGCGACTGTCCCATCTTCCTTCAGACTCGATTTGGAGCGACATCACATTTCGGCTGTTTTTGCCGAGGGTCCAAAAGAGGGACAACCAGTGGAGATTTCATCTACCGTTGCCGGGGAGCGCCTGATCTCCCAGGTCTACGCGACAAAAGGCAAGGCGCTGCAGGAATCGTTTGTCATTGAAAACAACCCCTTCAACCCTGAGGTCTCGGAGGCTTGGTTTTCGTATGAGTTGGACGAACCGTCGGTGGTAGAGTTTCGGGTATTTACATTGACGGGAGAAGAGGTATACGCGAAAGACCTCTCTGAAGGTTCAGAGGGCGCGAGGCTCGGTGAGAACGACATTCCGTGGGATGGTCGCAACAATGCCGGGCACATAGTGAGAAACGGCGTCTATATCGTCTCGATCAAAATTGTCCGGACCGGAGAGTATGCCCGGATGAAAGTAGCGGTGATCAAGTGAGGCCAAGGTCTGTTTATATTCTCGTAATGGTAGCCGTTGTCTGGTTCTATAACGGTGCGGCCATGGCCGGTGATGCGGGGCAAGAATCTCCATTTTCTGTTGGCGTTGGGGCACGGGCGCTGGCGATGGGGGGAGGGTTTACATCGCTGGCCGATGACGCCTCGGCCGTTTTCTACAATCCGGCCGGTCTGGCCGCCCTGCAATACCAGGAAGTTTCTTTCATGCATATGGCGCTGTTTGAGGGAACGATTTGCGACTACGCTTCCTGGGCGTACCCGGTTTTGTCGCTCGGCGGGTTCGCCGCAGCCTACATGCGGATTGGGACCGGTGACATCATCAAGCGAAGTGGTTTTGTCGAGCTGGGAAGCTTTGACTATTCTACCTCCCAATTCCTAATCTCGTACGGCCGCCGCCTGCACGGAGGACTGGCCCTTGGGCTCAGTCTGAAGGTCGTTAATCAGACCCTTGACGTCTACTCCGACTACGGGGTGGGCTTTGATTTCGGCATGACCACCAGTTTGTATAAGAACCTCTCAGCCGGGGTTATCATTCGTGACATGATTCCTGCATCCATAAAGCTTGACACCACCTCTGAGCTTACTCCCCTCTCGGTGGTCGGTGGTCTGTCGCTGAAGCGGATCAAATTGACCGAGAAGGTGGATCTGACGGCGTCATTTGAGTTGGAAAAAGTCGAAAATCGATCGACCAAGGTCCACACCGGAGCCGAAGCCGTTTTCGATGGAGCTTATGCCCTCAGAGCCGGCTACGACCGGGACAACTTCTCGTTTGGGGCTGGGCTTGCGTACCGCCGCCTGAAAATTGACTACGCTTACAAGTTCCTTGATTACGTCGACGACAGCCACCGTTTTTCCCTGTCATTCCTTATCGGGCCATCGGTATCAGAGCAGGAGCGTCGAAAGCAGCAGGCAGAGCAAAAGCGCGGTATAGTGCTGCTTACCGACGAACGCCGCCGCCAATTTGCGTTTTACAAAGAAAAAGCAGACACATTTTATGACCAGTTTCGTCTCGATTCCGCCCTGACGTACTACCACCGGGCTCTTGCCTTTGAGGAACACAACGCAGAGGTTATCGGTACCATAGCAGTTATAGAAAACGCCCGCCGATTTCAACTCGAACGGGAACGAAGGCTCCACGAGATCGAGAGTGAGTTGCGTCGCAGCATTGAGAACTACTACGCGCAGGCACAGAGTTTCCTGGCCAAACGATACTACGCTGCCGCGCTGGACATGCTTGACCTGATCTTTGACATTGACCGGGAACACGCCGGCGCCAGAAGGCTTAGACTCGAAATAGAAGATGCCATGACCTCCGAGGTCACCCTGAACTTCGAAATGGCCCGGACCGCAGAGCGCAACGGTCAGTACCTCACTGCTATCGAGGCTTATGCCCGAATACTGGATCTTGACCCATCGAATCTTCAGGCACAAAAAGCCAAGCGGCGAGCGGCCCAGAATCTGGACCTGACGCAGCAGTTGAACCAGGGCATTCAGTTGTTCAGGGCAGGTAAATACACTCAGTCCCGGCACCTGTTCCGTGCTGTCCTGGCAATTGACCCGTCGGAACCGGTAGCTTTGGAATACCTCAAAAGGATAGACCAATCGCTGGGGCCACCGCCGACCCTCGAGGACATGCAAAAGGACAAGGTTACCTGGCAGTTGTACCTTGACGGCCTGCGGCACATGCGTAACAAGGAATATGAAAAGGCGATCGAAGCCTGGGAAAAAGTCCTGCGGGTCTACCCGAACAACAGCAGCACGCTGGACAATCTGGAACAAGCGCGGCTGCGGTTGAAATCTCAGGAATCCCAATAACAGGCCGGCTGCGGGGCTTCGTTTTTGTTGAAATCTCGCGACGGGCTATGCTATTTTACAACATATGTTCCGGCGCCCGATAAAAGAAGTCAACGCTGAATTCATCGCTGAGGAAAAATACCTTGACAGCCTTCAGCGTACCGTTCGGGAAACCTGCGTGTCGGCGGGTTTGTCCCGAAAGGATGTTACCGCCGTCCTTCTGGCCATTGAGGAGGGGGCGACGAACGTCATCCGCCATGCCTACCTGTACGAAAAGGGAACCATTCGCCTCCGGGTAGTTGTCTACAAGAAGCTGATAGTCTTCTCCTTGATTGACACCGGGCGGTCCTTCCAGCCTGAGGGAGCCGGTCGCGTCGACCTTGAGCGGCTGGTGGAGTCGGGGCGAAAAGGCGGCCTCGGTTTCTACATGATCCAAAAAATCATGGACTCCGTCGAGTACATCTCGGCAGCCGGTTTTAATGAACTGCGCATGATCAAACGGATCGCTCCCGGCCGTCCCGATAGCCGGCCGTTTCTGCGGCGGCTGTTCACGCTTAGAGTGAAGTTCTCTTTCTGGACCTTCTTGAGCGTTTTGGTCATCATTGGCGGGGCGTACTACTACATTGATAGACGGACGTCGCAGTACCTGTACGATCACCTTGACGACACCGTCAGTTCACTGGCCCAGACCATCGCTGTCCAGGCCGCCCTCTACGCCATCAATCGCCGTTCCGACGTCGAGTTCGACGAGCTGATTGTCAGTTACCTGCAGTCGAATCCCGAACTGCAGTTGATTGTTCTGACCGATTCAAGCGGCCTCATTCTGGCGCATTCCGAAGACATCCATAATATACGAAAACCATACAAGATTCCCGCTTTCGTCAGCACAGCGGAGCCGTGCGTTCCTCAGCGGTACCGTGTCAACGGTCGGCAGTATAGTTATCTGATGACACCGATACGAGCCGGTGAAGTGGAGATCGGGTTGGTTCACGTCAGCTATTCGTCGGCCCAGATACATGACAAGTTAACGCAGGCGCGCTGGAGGATCGCGGTTCCGACACTGGTGCTGCTGTTTTTTGGTATTATAGGGATATACTTTCTGTCAAACTACTTCGTCCGACCTATCGTCAATATCACGCGCCGGGTGCGGCGTTTTGCCTCCGGTGATCTGGAAACCGAACTGCCTCTTGAAGGGGCGGAGGAATTCTTTGAAATTTCCCGGGCCTTCAATGAGATGATGACGCGTCTCAGCCGGGACCGCAAAAACATTGTGGCCAGGGAGAAGATGGCCAAAGAAATCGAGGTTGCTTCGCAGATTCAAAAAACGTTGCTGCCGCTCAAGCTTCCTTCAGTGCCCGGCCTGGAACTTGACGCCTATTATCGGGCGGCGGCAATCGTCGGCGGCGATTTGTACGATGTTTTTGCAATCAGTCCCGAACGCTACTGCATCACGGTAGCCGACGTCTCGGGTAAAGGGGTGCCGGCTTCGCTGGTAATGTCGATGCTTCGCACCGTCATCCAGATCCAATCGGCGAACGCCGTGTCGGCTAAAGAAACGCTCATCAAGGTGAATGACTATTTTCAGAAGAACATTCCCCCCGGCATGTTTATCACCGTGATGCTTATTATCTATGAGAGCGCCTGCCGGGAGATAAACTTCGTATCAGCCGGACACAACCCGATGCTTCTGTACAAGGCCGGCGGCGGAGAAGTTGTCAAGATTAATCCAGCGGGAATGCCCCTGGGTATGCCGACGACGCTGGGGCCTGCTTTTGAAGAACGGCTTGAGGAAGTGCAGTTCACTATGGAGGAAGGGGATGCCTTTTTCATCTTCACCGACGGTATCACCGAAGCGGCCGATCGGGAGGGCCGGCAGTACGGTATCGACCGTCTGATAAAGCTTTTTGCCGCCGAGATGGCCCGCAGTACCCGACGGGAAATCAACTCCCTGAGCAAAGCTGTCGTCAGTGAGCTGGATGATTTTTCCGGCTTTGCCAAGCCAGCCGATGATATTACGTTTATCGTAGCGCGTTCCCAGTCGGCAAAGTCTGACGCCGGGATGGATCTGCCTCCCGATTCAGAAGAACGCAAGATCGAAACGAAAAGCGTGAAAAACGCTGGTCCCGAGCCGCCTGAGACTAACTGACAACTCATTATTTTTTGTTGCCCCTTTTTACAAAGCCTGTTTATTGAGTGGTGTAGTTTGAGGCCTTTGATATGATTTGTAGCTGAAAATGGAAAACATTTCGATTTCACTGTCCGAGAGCGATCAGGACAAGGTATCCGAGGTACGGGTGGATGGGGTCATTGACACCACCACAGCCGGAGAACTGGAAGAGGTTATCGATTCACTGCTGAAGCGGGACCGCTACCGGGTGGTGCTCGATCTGGCCGGAGTCGATTATATATCATCAGCAGGGTGGGGAATCTTTATCTCCCATATCAAGGAGGTCCGGGCCAACGACGGGGATATCAAACTGGCCAACATGATTACCAACGTGTACGAGATATACGAACTGCTGGAGTTTGATAAAGTTCTGAAGGTCTATAATTCCGTCGATGCCGCCAGAGAGGATTTTCCGGTGACCTCCGGCCACCAGTCAAAAAAAAAAGTCAGCAGATCACGAAACTTACGATAGTTGACACGCTGGAGCCGTCGTCGGGGGGTAACGGGGGGCAACGGCGTTCCTCGCCTGACGGTTTCATCTTCCCGGTCAGCGCGGATATCGAGACAATCATCCTTCGCATCGTAAAGGAAGACCCTTTCGCCTCAATTCGGGAGATGAAAAGAGAGATAAACAGATTGCCGCAGGTATCACCCGTGGGGTGGTGGCAGGTTTTTTCCATTTTGAGAAAACGGGGATTGTTGACGAAGCGCTCTCGGTTTAAGCTCATTCGCAGATGGCGCTAACCGGAGTTTTTTTTGATTGACACTTTTTCGGTATGCTCTATATTCTTATTAGAGGCCGATATGCAAACCCAAATTATCCTTATAGTGTCCCTGGGAATTCTGGTTGTTATTCTGGCAGCGTTGCTTCTTACGAGAATCAGAAAGGAACGGAGACAGACGACAGCCATGCGGCGGATGAACCTTGCCGAGTTCTCCGACTTTCTGCGGACAAACAGCTTGGATGGAACGATCCAGGGCGTCGCGAGCAAGGTTTCCGACCTGTTGAAGAAACCGTTCGGTTGTGAGGTCATTATTTTCCTGAGGAAGAAACGCCACCTTCTGGAGCTCAACTACTATCATGGGATACGCGGGTTCGACCGGCGTGAGTTTCGTTTTGTTTTCAACCGGCAACTGGCTCAGCGGTTGCAGGAAGATTTTCTACCGAGAAACATTCAACACCTGAAGGATGACCTCCCTGCCCCGTTTTACCGGAAGCTTCATGCTCTGAAGGTAGACATGTATTTCCCGATTTTCTGGAGAGACAACCTGTATGGCCTCTATTTTATTCATAGTACAATCGAAACCGGATCCGCCTCGTTTAATCTCCTTATCGCGGGCATGGCCCAGTCGCTTTCGGCCGCTTACCACATCAAATGGCATGAGATGCGTTATGGCAGCTTGCAGAAGGAGCTTGACGACGTCAGGATATATTCCAGGAGAGAACTGAAGGTAAATGAACGCCTTCACGCCAATATCCTGAAACTCATGCGGCATCGCGACTCTGAGACAATGGTGCCAAGACTGATAGGTTCCATCAAGCAGGACCTTGGTATGAGTCGCGTGGCGTACCTGTACCAGGATAGAGAGAATGCAGCCAAGCCGCTGGTTTTTCAGGCGGGTGTGACCCGCAACATAAACGTTCCCGACAGCAACGCCTTCCGGGCCATTTTCAAAGCGCTGGACAAAGAGAGTTCCTTTGATCTCGACGAGTTGGCCGGAAGAGAGGCAGGATTGAGAGACTGGGCGCGCAACCTTAAAGAGAACGGGTTGAAATATGCCGCGTCTTTTCCGCTGTCTGCCGAACGGGCGGGTGTGTTGGCCTGGAGCGGGCGAGAAATGTCCCCGGCCGTTAATAAACAACTCCAGGCTATCAAGCCGCACGTGGTGCGCTTGGTAGACAATGCGGAGTCATACCAGCGCATGGAAGAGATGTCGTACACCGACAACCTGACCGGCCTGGCCAACCAGCGCTATCTTTCCAAGCGCCTTGACGAGGAAATCAGTCGAGCCAAACGGTACAACCGCAAGCTGGCATTGATCTTTTTTGACCTGGACGACCTGAAGACAACCAACGATAGGTATGGCCATCTTGCGGGAGATGCCGTTTTGAGGCAAGTGGGACAGATACTCAGAAAGAACGTCAGGACCATTGACATTGTTGCCCGCTATGGAGGGGATGAGTTTTGCATTATCATGCCTGAAGCGGACGCCACGACCTGTGTCAAGTTTATGGACAGGCTAAAAGCCGAGGTCTCCAACTGGGAATTTACCATCCCGTCAGGGCCGGGCCGTCTGGGGCCGGCCAATGACGGCCTGACCGGCGAGGACTTGGCGGACCAAGTTTCCTGCACCATATCGCAGGGAGGGGCGGTGTTTCCCGAACATGCCGATAACCCCAAGCAGCTTTTCCACGCTGCTGATACTGCCTTAATGAAGGCCAAGGAGTCCGGCCGCAACACATCGCTTTTATATCACTCAGGGAACTAGACAAGTTTACTCTATATTTTAACACTACAGAGTCCCCTTCATGCCTTTACAGCAGATGGGGAGAGGTCATCTCAATGGGCTTGTAGGTCGGGTCTAATCTTCGCCGCTCAGGGCTGTTTTAATCTTTACAGCGATTTAAAGCATGGCTATATTTGATTCTAAATAAAATCTGCTGATATGCCGATTTTTACTATAAGCCTTTTCGGGAAAGTGACTTAGACATGAAGAGATGTTTTATCCTCTGGGCCGGAAAGTGGGCGTTGGCCTGGGTGGTTGTCGCTGCCTGCTGGTGCTCTGCGGGTGAGTACAAGATCGGACCCGAGGACGTGCTGGAAATCAATTTCTGGCAGGACCCAAATCTGAACTCCGTTGTCCGGGTCGGTCGGGACGGCAAGATCTCACTTGATATCGTGGGGCAGATAGAAGCCGCCGGGAAAACGACCTCTCAGCTTCAGACCGACATCGTCCACCAGATTTCGCGTCTTAACAAGAGAATATCTCAGGCGGTGGTTCGAGTCGTTGAATACAACTACCAGTATGTTTTTGTCTCCGGCCAGGTGAACGACCCGGGCAAGAAGACATTCGAGGAAATCCCGAACCTATGGACGATCATAAATGAAGCCGGCGGTATCACGGAGATAGGGGATTTAAGCCGCGTGACGATAATCAGGGGCGGGGATGAGGCCGGCAAGGTAGAGGTAATTAATGTCGCCGAGGCCATTACCGGCGGCAAACTGGACAAATTGCCCAAGATTCGTCGCCAAGACACCATCGAAATCCCCCGCACCCCGGCCGGACTGCCCTCCGGAGAGCTGGCCCGGCAGATTGAGAGAAAGAACCTGTTTTACGTAGTGGGGGCAGTAAACGATCCGGGGCCGATCCGGTTTGAAGAAAACACCGACATTCTTGAGGCCCTGGCGCTGGCCGGCGGTCATACCGAGAACGCCGATTTGAAAAAGGTCAGAATCATTACCAAGGACGGCTATTACGGTCAAACGTTGCAGTTTGATCTCAAGAAGTATTCGGAAACCGGGGCGCTGCCGCGGTATATAATGCGTAGAGAGGATACGTTCATCGTTCCGCAGAAAAGAAGCTTTCTGAGTCTCAATCTGGGCACAGTAGCCACTTTTGTCGGTGTGGTGGCATCGGCTATCTTAGTCTATGACCGACTGTCCGCGGACGAATCAAGTGCGACAACAGAAGTTCCGTAATAAGTGCGATGGAAACGGCGTCAAAAGAAAAAGCAATTGATATCAAAGAGATCACGGCTATTATCCTGAGGCGGAAGTGGCTCTTGATCTTGCCGCTGATTGTGATCACCGGCCTCGCTTATGGAAGCTCCTACATGTTGAAACCGGAGTACAGATCGTCGACAATCATCTGGATAGACCGACCGTCGAACGTCTCCCGGGAGCTGATCAATATCATCGGGGTGGAGCGCACGATGAGGGAAACGGGGGAGCAGCAGCGTAGGAAGTTGAGGGCCTTGCAAAATGAGATTACCTCGCAGACGTACTTGTATCATCTCATTCGTGATCTGAGCCTGGACAACGACCCTGTCCTCGCTCGTCAGGCAGCCAGGATGCGCGAGACGTACCCGGAATTGAGCCTGGAGCAGCTCAAGTACCAGCTATTACTGGACAGGCTTCGCAAACAGATAGGCGTTGCTTTCGTCGGTACCGACCAGATACAGTTGACAGTCGAGTCGTTTGATCCTGTTAAAGCTCGCGACATGGTTACTCGCCTGGCCGAGATTCTGGAACAGGAGAAGACGAAATATGAGCTGGAAAAGATTCTTGACAATCAGTCGTTTGCCGATTTGCAGCTTCAAAAAACGGAATACTACTATCAGAAGATGATTGATTCACTAACGTCGGCTCAAACGAGGATGACAAAACTCCAACTGCCGGAAAACATCTCCTCGGAAAGCAATCGGCGGGATATTCTGTCTGACATCGATAAGACCGAGTTGGAGATTTCCGACTATACCAGCGAATGGGACAAACTCTTCACGAAGCTGGCCCAGCTTCAGCTTGACAAGGTCCGCCTCAAGTACACTGATACCATTGTCGAGCTTCGCACTGAAATTGACGGTCAGGTAGCGACATTTGCAGCTATGGTGGAAAAGTACGCCTGGAACGAGCAGAACGTGATAAACGTCAACATTCGTCTCAACGACAACATAAAGTACCTTGAACGGGAGCTGGCCCGGGCGGTTAATGAACAGTTCGCTTCCTATCCTCAGAGTCAGCTTCAATTGTTAATGCGCTACTTTATTGTCAAAGAGCACCTTGATATCCTGAAGTCCAAGCGAAATCAGCTCCGGCTTTCCCAGAAAAAAATCGACAGACGAATTAACCAGTTGCCTAAACTTCAGGCGGAAATCGCCGAACTGGAGCGCAGGGTGGAGGATGCCCGCAGATATCGCGATGCCTTCCGTTCGGAAGAAGCTACCGTGGCCATCCTCTCCGAGCGGGCCAGAGAGCGGACGAAATACAAAATAATTGAGCCGGCCCGTATACCGCTGATGCCCTTCTGGCCCGACCGAAGGAAGATCATGGCTCTGGGGGTCCTACTCGGTCTGATAGTGGGAGGAGCAGCGATTTTCCTGGTAGAAATGTTTGATCACTCCTTCAAGCGGGTTGAGGATGTTCAGGAGGTGTTGCAGTTACCGGTGCTGGCCACAATTCCGAGGATTGAGAAATTAACATTTTTCAGGTAGAAATATGGAAACATATCGTCTAAAGAGCAAGCTGGTCGAGAATAACAAGGAATTTGTTATTCAAACCAGTAATGACGCCAATTTGGGGGCGATTCTCTCCACTGTCTATGTCGACGGGCAGGTAACCGAAAAGGTCAAATGCCCCCATCCACAGGAGATTAACCCCGAAGAATTATTGTCTTTAGTGAAGGTGACCCACCAGGAACAGAAGCGGGAAATTGAGACTTTGCTGGACGCTTACCGCAAAACGCTCGCCGGGGGTAACGCGGAGATGATGTATCATCTGGGAACGGCTTTCTTCTATAAACGATTCTACAGCGAAGCCAGACAGCTATTTCAAGCGGCTGTTACGCTGAATCGGGACCACCACCAGGCGTTTAACCATTTAGGCATGACGCAGCTTACCCTGAACATGGTTGCCGAAGCAATAGAGTCGTGCGGTGCTGCGGTGGAGAAACGTCCCGCCTATGCCGACTACCGCAACAACTTAGGAGAAGCTCTGCTTGCCGATAGCTCCTGTCGGCGAGCCGTCAGGGAACTGGAGGAGGCTGTCCGCATCAATCTGTACTACGCCGACGCCTACTTCAACCTCGGTCTGACGTATATTCTGGATGCGCTCAATGTCGAGGGTAGTGTATCCCGGACCGACCTGCCGGCCAAAGCAGCCGACTACTTCAAGAAGGCCTCTTTGATATACCCCGAGTATGAGGTTGCTCTTTTGGAAGAGGCGATGAGCGCTCTTCACCGGTCTGACCTCAAACGTGCCTTCTCGGTGTTTCTCAAGGTACGTGAAGCGAAAAAAGAAAAGCATCGGCGCGAGTTTGCCGCCTTCTACATGAAGTTCGTCATGTACCCAGACTGGGTTTCCGAGGAAGTTATTAGCGATCGGATACGATTCCTGCAAGCGGAGATAGAGAAAAATCCGACCTACGTTGACCTGCACACGGAACTGGCGCGCTGCTTTTTGGAATATGCCAAGTTGTCGTGGCAGAAGGGGCTTCAGCAGTACCAGAAGACGCTGGAGATAAACCCCTCTCTCACCAGAGCGCAGCACTGCCTGGACAAAGTGAAACAAGAGTTCGTAAACATCGGTAGCGTGTTAAGCGACGTCGCGGAGAAGAGCTAAGAGGAAATGTCGCCGAAGAGGATCACGATAGTTGATTTCTTCAACCCGGAACTGCCCTTTGTGACGGAGTTTCGCCGGTTGCTGCAAAAGGTAAAAAACGCCGAGACCGGTTCTGAGCCGTCCAGGTCCGACCCCGCCAAAGACGGGCCGACCAAGTGGCCTGTCGGGCTGAAGTCATTGCTTTTCACCTCGGCCATGCTTGCTGAGGGCAAATCCACAGTATGCTCCTTGCTGGCGCTGACTGCAGCCAGGCAAAAGAGAATGAAAACGCTGCTGATTGATTGTGACCTGCGGCGACCCGTCATCCATAAGTTCTTTGCCATGGAACGTGCCCCGGGCCTGAGCGGAATACTGGCGAGAGGGCTGAGCACGGAAGATTGTATCAGAAAGACCGCTGTCGAGTCACTGGATGTCATAACCGCCGGCGAGGCAACTCCCTATCCTGCGGAAGTCCTCGACGTTGAAGCTATCGGCCGCCTGATTGACGAGATGAAGTTTTACTACGATTTGATTCTGGTCGACACGGCTCCCCTGTTGCCTGTTTCGGATCCGATGCTTCTTGCTCCCAAGATGGACGGCATCGTTCTAGTCGTCAAGGCGGGAGCAACCCAGCGCGAGGTTGTCAGCCGGGCGGTGGACGTAATCGATACCAGCAGAGATAAGATCCTCGGCGTTGTTCTCAACAACATGAATAACAGCCTGCCGTATTATTATGACTACAATTACTACGGCTACGATTACAACCCACGGCCCTCAAAACGGGGGAGCCTTTCAGGGAAGAAGACGGGACGCACCAAGAGAAATTGGGGAGAACCAACAGAGAGCAACCCGGCGACGGACAGCTTCATGCAGACTTCGTAAAACGGTCTCACTTATGGATCAGACTCTCAATTTCCTTACCGTGGACCTTGAAGAGTGGTTTGTAGTTGACATCCTCTCCGACTGCATCACGTTTGACGACTGGGACAGCCTGCCGTCCACGATCGTACCCAACAGCCGTCGACTCCTTGACCTGTTCCGACGGCATGATGTAACGGCTACCTGGTTCGTTCTCGGCTGGAGTGCGCAAAAATATCCGCAGTTGATACGGGAGATATTTGATCAGGGGCACGAAATTGCCTGCCACAGCTACCGTCATCTTCGTGTCGATCGGATGGACCCCGATTCATTCCGAAAAGATACGGAGATGGCCGTCGAAGCTATTGCTAAAGCCATCGGCCTGAGACCCGTTGGCTACCGAGCGCCGAGCTGGTCGATAAACGCTACTATCCCGTGGGCTTTTGAGACGTTGGCAGAACTCGATTTTGAGTATGACAGCTCAATTTTTCCCATCAAGCATGACATCTATGGGACGTCTGGAGGACCCAGGCAATTGTTTAAGATGAATTTTGACAACGGTCGCTCTCTGTATGAAATCCCAGCGTCAACCTACCGCATCTTCGGCCGCAATATCCCGATTGCCGGAGGGGGATTTCTTCGCCACGCACCATACTGGTATTCGAACCGAATGATCAACAAGCTGAACCGGCGGGAGCAACCGGCGGTGGTATATTTACATCCCTGGGAGATTGATCCGAAGCCGCCCCGCGTCGAGGGTCTCTCTTTCTTTCAGAGATACCGCAGCTACGGGTCCACTTCGATAATGTATCGCAAGCTGGAAAGACTGGTAAGCGATTTCAGTTTCACTACCATGTCCGATTACGTGCGCCAACAGAAAAAAAGACGGATTGGTTTTCGTTAGAGCGGGGCACTTTGTTCACAGACGCCGGCCGGCCGCCAGGGTGTCGTGCCATAAATAACATCGTTTATTAGTTGTCCTGAGTCAAACAGCGTCATGCTTCGACTCTGCCCGACAGGTCAGGTCGGTCTTGCCCTTCACCACCTTTTTGTGTAGTTTAATCGGGTGGCAAAGGCTGTTTTCTACCGACACTTTTCGGGCGATCCCCTTTTTAACATGGCCATCGACGAATGGCTGGCCTGGCGGGCATCTCTTGAGCCGGGTGGGGTTTATCTGAGGCTGTACACCTGGCGGGTCGGCGCCATCACTATAGGCCTTCACCAGAAAAAGGAACTGGCGCTGGATTTTTCCAGACTATCGGATACCCCTGTAATACGGCGAGTTACGGGCGGGCGAGCCGTGTATCATGATCCTTCGGAGCTGACGTATGCCATTGCGGTCAACACCCGTAATCTTCGAAACGCTCAACTGGTTGGTTCGCTGAGTAAGACGTCGGCTGCGATAGCCGAGGCGTTGATGCGCTTTCTGACTCGTCTGGGAATAGAGTCGCGGTGTGTGCGGAGGTCTTCAGTGACTGATTCCCGCGCCACTTTTTTCCATTCGGCTCCCTGTTTTGATTCCGTTTCCCGACATGAAGTTGTGACTGATTCGCGCAAGATTATTGCCTCGGCACAAAGGCGGATCAAGGCAACGATTCTCCAGCATGGTGCGATAAAGTTGGGTGGTATCGCTCCCCATCCGGCGCTGGGCGGGCAGCCACGGCGCAACTTTTGCGCCTTCGAAGCCACGCCGATTGCAAAAAATCGGTTTGACCTGATGGCATCACTGTTTGCACAGGAAATGGGAGCGTTTTTCGGGCTCCTTTTTGAGGAGAGGCAGCTTGGAGAAGCAGATTGGGAAAAAGTGGCCTATCGAACGACCATTCTGAAAAATAATCCTTTGACAAGAAGAAATATTTTTGAACACCTACCACCTGTGAACAGTCTTTTTAGTGAGATTTGACGGCAAAAAACGCTTGACTTACCATACGTGAAGTGGCTATTTTTGTCGTACCAATTAGAGGTTGGGAAAACGAGCAAACCGTAATGACCTGCAGTATCAGCGGGTCGACAAAGTAAGTAATGGAATGCTCTGTTGAAGGAAGATGGGTATTGTTTGACGGAGGTATGTTGGTTATTATCTGCCGAGAGTTGAGGGCAGGCTTCTTTGGCGACATGCCTGGTGAGCAATGCCATAGATAAGTTTTGAAACGTAAGTTTTTGTTGATGCTTCGAGGAGGAATGGAGATGAAACATCGTGGGCACCATAGTCATATGGTTTTCCTGCTGGCTCTTACTATCTATTTGGCGTTTTCACTAACAAGTCCCGTCTCTGCTGCTACCGGCAGGATAATAGGAACTATCACTGACAAGAAATCGGGAGAGCCGGTTTTGGGCGCCTCGGTGATGGTGATGGGGACCACGCGGGGTGCCACGACGGATCTGAAGGGCAAGTACACTATTAGTCAGGTGGAGCCCGGCAAGTACACTCTCAAGGTTTCCAGTGTACAACATACTGATGTTGAGGTCACTGATGTTGAAGTCAGGTCTGACTTGAATACCGAGGTGAACTTAAAGCTCGAGGAAAAGGTGACCGAACTGGGCAAGATCGTTGTCAGGGCGGAACGGGACGTTATTGACAGGCGCCAAGTTTCGAACGTGGTGACCATCACGAGCGAACAGATCGATGTCCAGCCGGTCAGCACGATTCAGGACCTGCTGAAACAGGTGACCGGCGTGGTTACGGGTCGCGAGGGTGAGATTTTTATCCGAGGTGGGCGAGCCGGTGAGGTTTCGTATATTCTTGACGGCGTGCCTATTGACGATCCTCTGGCTGGGGTCGGGCAGGCCGGAGCGAACTTGTCGCTGGTGGCCGGTTCGATTCAGGAATTTACCGTGATCAAAGATGGTTTTGACCCCGAGTATGGAGACGCGGTATCAGGCATTATTAAAATCACCACACGTACCGGTTCCAAGGATAACACCAGGATGAACATGCAGTTTATCACCGATGATTTCGGCAACAGTGACTTGAATAAATACTCCCGTAATAATGACTATGTTCGTTTTTCATTATCAGGGCCGGATCCGATCCTCAGGAGCAAGGTGTTGCCTGCTTTGGGGTTGAATTTTCTGGAAGATAAGGAGCTCACATATTACGTCTATGCGGAAGTTGAAAAGAGCGACGGGTATTACCAGTACAGCCGGTATGATACACCCGCTACATACCGGAACTGGGGTTTTTTCAACCTGTTCGGGTTAAAGATTCCCGAGCGTTTGCAAAATCGGTACCACTGGATGATGAATCTGAAGTTTCGGCCAAAACAGAACCTCAAGTTCATTTTTTCTTACAAGGACACCGAGGACAGGAACACGTTGTTTACCAAGTATCAATGGCAATATCGCTACAGTTCCGCGACAGCTCCTGTCACTGAAAAGAAATTGAGAACCGTTTCTCTTGAGGTTTTACAGGCACTGTCCAAAAACATGAATTATGAGGTGATTGTCTCCTATACACAAAACCGCTACTCTCGGAAACCCGGTGACCCCAATAATCCCGGGCACGGCTACGATCCGCCCGATTTCATGTTTGAATATGAGTGGGAGACTTATGAGGATAGAAATGGTAACGGTATTTACGACCCGCCCGAACCGATAATCAACCTGTACCCGGATACGGCCACCTACGGCACTAATTTTACCGGCCCGGCATATACGTATGGAGAATTCTTGTGGGACGAGAATGTGCAGGCCGGCACGGGTGGCCCCTCCAGTTTTCGTTTTAATAACAACGGCATTCGAGATTACATCGAGGGCGAGCCATATATCGATTTGAATGGTAATGGCGTCTGGGATGAGGGGGATTTCCTCCACGACAAGAACGGTAACGGGATTCTGGATGCGGACCGCGCTGAGGTCGTGAGGGCCGCCACTCCGGAACCGTTTATCGACGGCGATTCGATTATCGGCGAACCTTTCGTTGACGTCAACGGCAACGGCGTGTATGACGAGGGGATCGACGGCTTTATCAAGTGTGTGTGCCCGGAAAACATGGACTATAACCACAACGGCCAATATGACGGTCCCACCACCATTCGCCCGGAAGAGTGGACGCCTGGGGTGCCTTTTCTTGATCGCAACGGCAACGGCCTGTTTGACATGCCGAACTATCAATATGACCTGGGTGAGCCGTTTACGGATGTTAACGGCAATGGCCGCTATGATCTCGGTGGCACCAGCACTTTCCTTGACCCGCTAACCTATGATGAGGATGCCAAGTGGCATTACCATAGAGTTGATACCTACCGCGGAGAGTTGAAAGTTTTCCGCGAGTTTGGCCCCCATCAATTGAAGGGAGGGGTGGCTATCCAAAAATATGATTTTGTCTATCAGGAGATTGAAAAGCCGTACGTCTTGTATTCGGGTCGCCCTGACGGCGGACCGTATCCAAACAGGGGGGCGTTCCGAGATATGTTCAAGTACAAGCCCTGGAAGGGAACAGTCTACCTGCGTGACAAGCTGGAATACGGTTCTATGATAGCCTCTTTGGGTTTGCGATGGGACTTCTTCATCCAGGACACAGACAGCCTTATCCCTGTTGCTAAAAACGACGACCTCGGTTCCGGTGTCATTTTGGGAGATCGGCAGAAACTCTCTCCAAGAATCGGCTTTTCGTACCCGATTTCAGACAAGGCCAAGGTTCATTTCAATTACGGGCACTTCTACCAGCTTCCCCCTCTGGCCTATATGTACGCTCGAAATACAGCCACGGTGGACGCGAACAAAATTATCGGCAATTACAACCTCGATTACAAGAAAACCGTTCAGTACTCTTTCGGTGTAAAGTACGCCATGTCAGAGGACTATTCGATTGATATATCCGGTTACTTCAAAGATGAGTTCGATAAGGTCAGTTCCTCGAATGTCCGCGTTAGTGGTTTGGTGCGGCAGCAGTACCGTAACGCCGATTATGGCCGCAGCCGCGGCTTTGAATTTCTGCTTGAAAAACGGGGTGGCGGTTATGTGAATGGGTCGGTGAGCTATGTCTATGCCTTTGCTTTTGGCAAGGCTTCGGAGGCTGCCCGCGAATGGCAGGAACCGTATGACATCGCGCGGGAGCCGTTGTCGGAGGCGCCGCTTGACAATGATGTGCGCCACAAATTTAATGCCAGTATTCAGATCTTCGTGCCGAGCACCGTTAAGCCTCGCTTGTTCGGTTTACCCATCCCCAATGCCTGGTCAATGGCGATTATAACCAGAATTGAAAGTGGTAAGCCGTTCACACCGGATAAGTTATACCCCAATATTGCCATTGAGACTGGTGAGGACATTCAACGCAACTCCCTGAGAATGCCCTCCATTATCAACTTTGATGTCCGCCTCACCAAGGACTTCAAGTTTGTTGGGCTTGACTGGAGTTATATTCTCTGGGTAGAAAACGTGTTTGACAGTCGAAATGTTGTTGAGGTGTACAACAAGACCGGGCGCCCGGATACACAACAGGATCCCCAGGGTTCGGCGATCCCGGGCGGCACGGCGTATGACCTGAACCCGGCCAACTGGGACTATGGCCGCCAGATCAGGATGGGAGTGGAGATAAACCTCTAACGTGATGCGGTGAGAAAGTAGTTACATTCATATATACAGATGAGGATGCCATGTTTTGGAAAGATAGTCGCTTAGGTGTTGACGGAAGGCGTTGCCGAAAGCTTGGATTGGCGGTCGCCGCGGCAACGCTCGGTCTTGCGGTTTTGCTCTGTCCTGTCCGGCTGCAAGCCCAGGCGAAAGTGGGCACTACCGGCGCTCAGTTCCTTGAGTTGGGTGTGTCCGCGCGTGCGATGGGGATGGCGGAAGCGTTTGTGGCCGTGGCTGATGACATCTCGGCGGCCTACTACAATCCTGCCGGCCTGACCTACCTGTACGGCCGCGAGGCGGCTTTTACGTACATCAAAATGCCCGCTGATATTAACTATGGCTTTGCCGCTCTGGGACTGCCGCTGGAATCAATAGGCGGCGTCCTGGGAATTGGTATGTATGCCCTATCCTCGGGTACGATTGATGAGACAGATCACTTCAGAGCACCTACGGGACGAACGTTTGTGTGGAACGATTTCTCTCTTGCTGTCAGCTACAGCCGCTACCTGACGGATCGCTTTTCGATCGGAATTACCGTCAAGTACATCGGAGAGTTTGTTCATGACTATTCTGCAAGCGGCTGGGCGGCTGATGTCGGCACCCTGTACAACACCGGGTTCAGAGGGTTCAAGATCGGGATGGTGATTACGAACTTCGGTCCTGATATGAAGTTTATCAAGAATGCTTATCCCCTTCCGATCAACTTCAGATTCGGAGGTGCCATCAACGTGATCGAAGGGGTGGACCATTTGGTTACCTTCTCAACGGAGGGTTCCCATCCATCTGACAACCTGGAAAAGTACAACAGCGGTCTGGAGTATGTATTCAAGGATCGTTTCATCCTGCGCGCTGGGGGGCGGTTCAATTATGACGTTGACGGATTTACGCTCGGAGGCGGTTTGCGTCTGCCGTTCGGAGAAGAAGGTGAGTTGGGTTTTGATTATGCCTTCCAGGAATTTGGCGTGCTTAGGGAAGTTCACCGTTTCACAATGACCATCGCATTTTAAGAGGGCTGGCAAGAACTATGAATATGAGAAGTATGCATATGAGGACAAATCAGGTGAGAGTGGCGGTTGTGCTGGCGGCACTGGGGTTATTATTGATAACACTCTCGACGCTGTATCTGGCTGGCTGCACCGATACGCTCGACGGCAAGATTTACACGAATCAAAAGCCGATTGTGAATTTTGCCAATATCCCCCCGGAAGGGGGGAGGTTTTCCCGCAATGAGGTTGTCTATTGGTATGGAACGGATCCGGACGGTTTGATCGACTACTATCGTTATTATATTGCTAAGGTAAGCGAGATAGGCCTTACGGCGCCGGAAGACTATATCCTGACGGTCCCTGATACCGACTGGACCTATATCGATGTGGACTCAGCGCAGGACAATCCGCAAACGGAAAACGTTATCCCGTTAGTTGCCGACTTCAATGATCCGGTGAATACCTATGTCTCGCAGTGGGTCTTTTTGCAGGCATTTGACATGGAAGGTCTCGGTTCTGACATCGTATTCCGCCTCTTTTCACGCAATGACCATCCACCGGTAGCTCGTATCCTGCCCATTCCATCGTCCCGCCTGCCGTTTGTCAACGATACTGCAGCAGGTGGTATTGTGACCGGGGTAAAACTGGCTTGGTCCGGTTCCGACCGCCTTGACTATCCAGAGGGGGACTGGCCCCCGTTTGAATTCGAGTGGCGTCTCTACGGCCCTTATGACGATCCCGCTTTTAAAAACGTAATTGGCTCCTTCGTCCGACCCACGCTGGTAACGATAGACGGTCGTGTGTTTGAGGAAGGCGAGACCGCTGTGTTCTGTGATACGATCTATGGCGACAGCGTCATAATCGAGTGCGACTCACAAGTAGTTTGCGATACAACGAAAGTGGCATGGGGGAGATTGGTGAAGAAGTTGTGCATTGACGACGAGGGCTTCATCAACAACCCTGCCTTTAATAAACTCGTGGATTGCTCCTGTAACGATGACCCTTCCCCCGACGATCCAACAGACTGCATCGACCCCTGGGTCTTGAATACTTCCGATATCCTCTATGATGTTTACAAATATGCCCAATTCGATACGACTGTGCAAATGTGGTTTTTGTTCTGGATTCGATGCCGCGACGATGCCTTTGTGGCCGACCTGGTGCCGACTTTTGACAGTTTCACCGTGATCGACCCCAGGCATGAGCGTGAGGTGGCGGTGATTGATTTTTCCGGTAATCCAACTAAGAAGGTGGTTTTTCCCGAAGAGACCCTGCGCGTGGCGTACTGGGAGGAAGCCATTAGCAACTGGAGACCGGATATCGATTTTAACACGACAGGGATCCGTACGGAAGGAATATCTCCTGATTACCTCAACCCGCTCAAGAAGGAACAGGGCGCTCCCCTGGCGATGATGCTCAAACACAAGGTGCTTATTTTGTACGATGATAAAATGGAGGCTAACTTCGATAAATACTCGCATAATATATATAAAGCTATCGATGCGGGAGTTAATGTCTGGGCAACATGGCGCGTGCCTATGAGACCATATGGAGATGCAGCCTACATACCATATAATTACCTCTGGTATTTCGGGGTTGGCAGGATAGCTTATTCCAACTGGTACAATCATGCCTTAGCCGGATGCCGGGAGGTGGAGGGTTATGAAGCATTTCGGTCCGAAGATTTTAGTGGAGCCTATGCCATCGACTCATTAGAATGGCCTAATCTGGACATTGATACCGCCCGGCTGCATAATCTCTTCCAATGGGCTTCCTATCCCAAGTATGATTCCTGTCTTGGATTCATGCCGGAGCATCCAGGCTTTCCCGAGGTGAATTGGAGTATCAGGGTACCCTCCCGCCCGACTGAGGTCTTATACTTGTATAAGTCCCTTTACGGGGCCGATCATCCGGAGGGTGATATGTACAATATGGAGGGGAACCCGGTTGCGCACAAGTTGAGCACCACTCAGTTCAGGACGGTTCACTTTAATTTTACGCCGATTCCTTTCCAGCAGGATTCCATGCAGAAGGTTATCAATAACGTGCTGGACTGGTTGTATCCTTCTGATCTTCCCTCCCCGACCAGCAAGATCCGCTATCCTGACGCCACTGTGAGGCTGTCAGCCTCACAGGCACGGGAACGGTATTGGCAGAGATGTGAGGAAAAGGCGCTGGAAAAGGAAATGCAGCACGGCCTGCAGGAAGACCTGAGATAGATTCTGCTTCGGTATTTGTCGACGTTACAATAATTCTCCATAAAGGGACCGAAAAACTCGGTCCTTTTTTCTGTTAAGGAATGGAGAGCATTCTGCTAAAATCGCGATTATGTACTTACAAACTGTTATGGAGTAAGCTTGAGTTTATGAATAATGCGGGCTGGCAAGTGTAGGGCAGAAGCAGTCGCGGTTCTGCCAATCAAAACAATGGCAGAAGCACCCGCCAAGGCGGGATTTTGCCCTACGAAGGCTATAGCTAATTAACTCAGGCCTTTCAGAAAGTGGCAAATACACTCCGGCAAATCTGCCGAATACCCCCCTTCAAGGACGGCAAAAGTCGGCTTCCCCATTTCGCGAATTGCTTTGCCTATCTTTCCATAGGTCGACTTCTCAAGGTGAAGTCCGGTCAGAGGGTCACCCTTGTAGGTGTCAAATCCCGCTGAAACTGCAATGAGGTCGGGAGCGAAGCGATAAACCGCCTCCATGGCTGTCATGAATATCGTCATGTAACCGAGCTCATCGGTTCCGGCCGGCAAGGGGAAATTGAGGCAGTTTCCCTCCGAGGTCAGACCGGTCCCCGGGTATAACGGGCTCTGGTGAAGTGACACGTACAGCACGTTTTGCTTACCAAGGAAGATATCCTGGGTGCCGTTTCCATGATGGCAGTCAAAGTCAATGATCGCTACTTTGCCGACTCGCTGCATCGCCTTTGCGACAGCTATCGCCACATTGTTGAAATAACAGAAACCACCCAGGAAGTCCCTGCCGACATGGTGCCCCGGCGGCCTCAGCAATGACAGTGACAAGTCACCCTTAAGAGTGATTTCAGAAGCCGTCACCGCTGCGCTTGCGGACAACCGGGCATAAGCAAAAATGTCGGGGTAACTTGGCGAGTCAGCATCGTAAAACCTGCCGATCTTTACACTATCGAGCAGAGATTGCGAATGAACGAGAAGGATATCTGCCTCTTCGATCTCACCGGGAAGCACAAACTCAAACTTATCCTTCAGGTATGCATACGAGGCCCTGACGCGCTCAGGCGACTCCGGATGCCCGGCCTGTGAGTACTCCAGACACTTATTCGAGAATACTATTTTCATTACAACCTTGGATTCCGGAAAACGATTAGTCCGTTACAACCCATGATGATCGTCAACTCTTCTTATTTCCAATATGATTGCAGCAAGCTCATAACCCCAAATACTGCACGAGGATCACCAGTTTCCGACATGAATTCCTGAAGTCGTTTTTGCAAGAATCTGCTCTTTGTTATACGCCGAGCTACAAAGTCATTGAGCCATCTGTGGGAAAGCCACTTCTCCGCTTTTATGTAGCCGGAATATCGTGGTTTGATCCTTGACTTAAGCACTGAAGAATATCGGCTCAGGTGTGACATGTCACCGCTGGCAAGGGCATCGTGAATAATTTCAGCCGCTATTTTCCCGGATTCCATGGCCTTGCCGACGCCCTCTCCCGTAAACGGAAAGGTGGTTCCGATGGTTTCCCCAATGGCGATCAGGTTGTCTTTTTGTATCGGACCGCTGTCCGTAAGCCCACAGCGCGACGCGGCTCCCTGGATAGGTGAGACGACTTCTCCGTCGTCCATAAGATGTCGTGCTAATGAAAACTCACTGAAGAAAGTGTTAAACACTCTCTTAGGGTGACGCTTGCCCTCCTTGATTAGGCGATAAGAGGTACCGCAACCGACATTGTACAGCCAGGAACCGCTTAAATCCTCTCCCAGGGGGACAATCCAGCCGTAACCGGGTAAAATAGATCTATGATAGGAAACCACTGCGTTTTTCTGCCTGTAGCACGAGCGGACATAACACCTAACAGCCACCGCACTTGGCTCTTTGTTTGATACAAGCCCGTGGCGATACGGCAGTGTTACCACGTAGCCGGTTGCCAGCACCACAGTTCGCGCAACAATGGGCTTCTCAGGCAACTCTGAAGAATACACCTCCGCATAACTGCTGTCCTCGCCCATCTTGACGTCAAGGATAGTCCCGTGAGCGAAGGTTGTCCCCTCTGCACGGGCATGCTCTATTAGCTCTGTGTCCAGTCGTTCTCGTTTCAGAGTCATGTACGATCCGGGAACTTCAAACTTAATTCCGGAAGGGCTGAAGACCTCAATGGCCGAAACCTCGTGCGCTATTCTTCGAACCTTGTCATACAGACCGACCTGCTTTAACATGGAAATCGAATCGGGTATGAGTAGATCGCCGCAGGTCTTACTCCTTGGGAATTGCTTCTTATCTATAACGAGAACCTTGTGACCCTTTTTCGCTAAATACAATGAGCAAACGGCCCCCGCCGGCCCGGCCCCAACCACGACAACATCCCACTTACAGTAAGGCAGCGAAGTCAATGGCATCTGCTGTAACTGCATACTGTCTATTAAACGACATCAAGTAAGGAAATGCAACTGTCATGTCGCGTGTGCCCGCGATCTGTGATCGCGGATAGGTACCGCCATCAAAGATGGCGGCCACACAACTTGTCCTTGTCGACTCCCGCAGTAAGTCCTTGATAGAATCGTGATTATCCCCTATCTTATTCACTAACAATGACAAAACATGAACCGGGTATAGTTGTCGCGACCAAAGGCCGTTTTTTCATGGTCCGGGCAGAGAATGGGGACAGACTGCTGTGCGAGGTGCGCAAGAAAATCAAATTTGAGACGAAGGCTACCACCCCGGTGGCAGTCGGAGATGATGTTCTGCTCTCACGCAGCAGCCCAGGCAGTGGTGCTATCGAGAAGGTTCTCGAAAGGCGAACCTCGTTCGTGCGGCCGATGGTCGGAGTTGAAGGACGAAAGCAGGTGCTGGCGGCCAATCTCGACCGGCTGGCGGCGGTGACCTCAGTCAAATCGCCACCGCTCAAAACCGGTCTGATTGATCGCTTCCTGATCGCCGCCCAGATCGGCGACATGGAGCCGGTCGTCATTCTCAACAAGATTGACCTCGATCCCCCAGACAAGTTTGACGAGATAATCGCTGCCTACCGTACGATTGGTTGTGGGGTGTTTCCGGTGTCTGCTTTCACAGGCGAAGGAATCGAAGAGCTAAGAAAGCATCTTGATGCTCACCGGACGCTCTTCGCCGGCCATTCCGGCGTGGGAAAGTCAACCCTGCTCAATCGGCTGATCCCCGGCCTGAATCTCAAGACAAGAGAAATATCATCCCACAGTGACCGGGGCAAACATGTCACCGCCAGCATTGAACTGTTTGAACTGCCGACAGGTGGCTTTGTTGCCGACTCACCCGGTTTGAAGGTAATGGGTTTGTGGGAGGTAGAAAAAGCGGAACTGCCCTACTACTACCCAGAGTTCAGACAGTACGAACAGGCCTGTCGCTTTCAGCCGTGCACCCACATTCATGAGCCTGATTGTGCGGTCAAGGCCGCGGTCGAGAAAGGCGGAATCTATCGGTTTCGGTATGAAAACTATGTTTCCATTGCAGACTCTCTTTAAGCCGCTTTGTTCTTGGCCAATTCAACCGACCGCCGTAACTTACCGATAGTAGAATAGATAGTATGGCTGCAACGAATATAGAATTCCGCGTCGGGGTTATTATCCTGATGGGCATGATCATCCTTTTCGGGTCACTGTACTGGCTGCAGGGATACAAGCTGGAAAGGAACTCACAGCTTATCAGGGTCCGCTTCAGTGACGTCGGCACCCTTGCCGTCGGCGACAAGGTCACCGTCTCAGGAGTACACCGGGGCAAGGTGAACCGGCTGACGCTGACCGAGGATGGGGTCGAGGTTGAGCTGCTTATCTACCGGGATGTCGTCCTGAAACGCGACGCCAAGTTCGTTATCAAGAATCTCGGCCTGATGGGCGAACGGTTTATTGCCGTTTCACCGGGGAAGGACAGCCTGCGGTTTAATGCCGCGCAGGTGGTCGACGGACATTACGATACCGGCCTGCCGGAGGTTATGGGCCTGTTGGGAGATATGATTGCCGACCTGCGCAGTCTGGTTGTGTCGTTCAAGCGAACCATCGGCTCGGACTCGTCGCTGGCAAAATTCAATAACACCGTAGATAACCTGGAGCGGGTGTCAGGCTCTCTTGCGGACTACCTCTCACGCAACGAAAGAAAACTGGATGAGACGGCGGATAATTTCCTTAGAGCGTCAAAGGAGCTGAAGCGCTTGTTAGTGGAGAACTCGCGGTTTGTCGATTCGTCAATGCAGCGTTTTGACCGGGTGACGATGAAAATGGAGCGTTTCGTCGATCAGCTTGACACGTTGTCGGCCTCGGCCCGTGAGTTTGCCGAGACTCTAAACAATCCGGACGGGACAGTGCAGCTTCTGTTGGAGGATCGACGCCTCTATGACGACCTGCGACGCACGGCTGACAATATCGACGACCTCATCAACGACATCCGCGCCAACCCCCGTAAGTACATCAATCTGACACTGGAGTTGTTTTAGACGATGGCAAAATTCAGGCTAGCCTTTGGCCTGCATAATCATCAGCCGGTGGGCAATTTTCAGGCCGTTTTCGAGCAGGCGCATCAGAAAGCATACCGGCCGTTTTTGCAATTGCTTCAGAAGTTTCCGAACATTTCGATATCCCTGCACCAGTCGGGGATTCTCTGGCGCTGGCAAGAGGAAACCCACCCGGACTATTTCGAGCTGATCGGCAGCATGGTTGACAAGGGCCAGGTGGAGCTGATGACCGGCGGCTTTTACGAGCCGATCCTGACGGCCATCCCGGAACGTGATGTCCAGGGTCAGATTGCTATGCTCAACCGCTACGTGAGACGGCATTTCGAGGTGAAACCGGAAGGCCTCTGGTTGACCGAGCGGATCTGGGAGCCGCATCTGCCGCGCGCGCTGGCCAAAAGTGGGGTGAAGTATCTCCCGGTCGATGATACCCACTTCATTTATGCCGGTCTGGAGCACAGCCAGTTGACGGGGCCGTTCGTGACGGAGCACGAGGGATTTCAGGTCATTCTTTTGCCCATCCAGAAAAGGCTGCGTTACCTCATCCCGTTTGGGACCATTGAGGAAGTGATAGGTGAACTAAAAGCCCAGGCCGAATGCGATCCTTGTGGTCTGGCTATTTATGCCGACGATGGCGAGAAGTTCGGAGTCTGGCCACAGACGCACGAGCACTGTTTCAAGGACCGCTGGCTGGAACGGCTGTTCGAAGCATTTGAAAAGAACTCTGACTGGCTGGAGGTTGTTCCTCTCCGGGTGGCAGCCGCAGCCGAGCCGGTTGGACGGGTCTATCTGCCGTCGGCCTCTTATGCCGAGATGCTGCACTGGTCATTGCCGTCGGCAGCGTTTTTAGAGTATGAAAACTTCGAACACTGGTTAGAGGAACAGGAGCAGTGGGAGAGATTCGGTCGCTTTGTCCGCGGGGGTCACTGGCGGGGATTTCTCACCAAGTACGAAGAAGCGAATTTGATGCACAAAAAGATGATATCGGTGTCGGACAAACTGGCGGAGTACGAAGAAAAATACCCCGAGCGCCGTCAGGAGGCAGAGACCGCCCGCGACCGGTTGTACGCCGGGCAGTGCAACTGTCCCTATTGGCACGGTGTATTTGGCGGCCTATACCTGCCTCATATCAGGCAGGCCGTCTATGCCGCCCTGATCGAAGCCGACGCCAGACTCGACCGCCTGCTGGAACGACCGGAGATTGACATTTGTACGAAGGACTACGACGCTGACGGACATGATGAAATTGTCTGTTCCGGTGAGGTGTTCACAGCCGTCTTCAAACCACGACGGGGTGGAACACTGCTGCACCTGGCGTTAAACAAGCACAACTTTGACGTTACCGATACCCTTACCCGGCGAAAGGAAGGGTATCACCTGAAGCTTGACCGTGCGGTCACACCCGGCTCTCCTGCAAAGACTGCCTCCATCCATGATCTGGTGCTTGCGAAAGAGGCTGGTCTGAAGGATTTCCTGGTTGAAGACTGGTACCTTAAACGCTGCTTTATTGACCACTTTTTCACGGGCGATGTCGACTTTGAACGCTTCCGCTCCGGCAAGTATGGGGAGGAGGGGGACTTTATTCTGGAACCGTTCTCACATCAGATTGGTGCGGGTGCCCCACCCCTTTGGGGTGGGATGAGTCAAGAGCCTTCTCCCGGTAAACCCACCGCGAGCGGTGGGCCACCCTCCGAAGCGAAGCAAAGAATCAGCATGGCGCGCGACGGCCATCTGTGGCGGCCGGAGGGAGTTATCCCGGTGCGAGTCGTTAAACAGTTCCGGTTTGAGCCGGGGGCTGAAGTTATCAGCGTGCGCTATGAGATAAGGACTCTGGAAGGCCACCGCGTTTGGGTAAATTTCGCTCTTGAAAACAACTTCAATTTCCAGGCTGGCCATGCCGAGGATAGATTCATACTGGTCGATAACCATCGAAGCGAAAATTCCTTCCTTGATTCTTCCGGGCAGTATGGCCATGCCGCGTCCTACGCCCTGGTGGACCAATACCGCGATCTGGCTGTGGCGCTGGTCTCCGACCGCCCCTGCGAAATCTGGCATCTTCCCATCTATACCGTCTCCCTGTCGGAGGGTGGATTTGAGAAAGTGTACCAGGGAACGACCCTTGTGAATTTGTATCGTGTGGAACTCTCGGACGACGCCTTCGTGATAAACTTCTGTTTGCATGCCGGGGCTATCAAGACAGTCACCAACAACATCTCTAAGCTGACGGCGGTAAGCACCTCGTAGTTTTCGAGTAGATTAGGTCAGTATCCTTGTGAGGCTGTGCCATAAGTCCCCGTCATCGCGAGCGACCGAAGGGAGCGTGGCGATCTCAATTGCGTAGCTGTTTGCACTACAAGAGATCGCCATGGCTGGCCCCCCTTTGGCGGGGACTCGCGATGACGAACAACTTTCGGGATAGTCTTCCCCCGTCCGCCGTCACTCAGATGGAGTCGGCGCACGAGGAAGTACACCGACTATGGAAAGTCGCCGTAACGATTTGTTTCATCATACTTAGAAAATAACATGACACTGCCAATCAGAGGCGGGAGTCGGGGACTCTTACCCTGCTCTTAACCTTTATCTTGATTTCCTCAAGCTATTTCCGTTATTGCACCTTGTGTTCAAGCTGACGGTCACAGACCTGGCCAAGAGATTCGGACCGCGAAGGGTCTTTTCCCGTCTGGCTTTTGAACTGGCCACCGGGGAGTCGCTGGCCGTGGTGGGGCCCAACGGTTCCGGAAAGTCAACGCTGTTGATGACCCTGCTTATGCTGTACCGTCCGACCAAGGGCCGGATCGAGTATACTGATAGTGACCAGCGCCTTGAGGAGTCACGGCTCAGGTCACTGACGTCTTTTGTCTCGCCTTACCTTAATTTGTACGATCAGCTTACGGCCGAGGAGAATCTGAAGTTCTTTGCCACGGTTGCCGGTGGTTCGGTCACGGGAAAGCAAATCGACCGCCTTCTTGCAAAGGTAAGCCTTCAGGGGCGCGGGTGTGACCTGGTCGCCGAGTATTCATCCGGGATGAAGCAGCGCCTCAAGTATGCGGTGGCGCTTTTGAAAAGCCCTGCCTTTCTGTTTCTCGATGAACCCGGCGCAAACCTGGACGAGGAAGGTAAGCGGCTTGTGGCCGGTATCATTGACGAGTACCGCTCGCACTGCATCATTATCATTGCCACCAATGACCGGGAGGAAAGCAGCCTTGCCGAAAAGCAGCTCCGGCTTGGTCAGTAAGACCCTGGCCGTGTTTGCCAAGGACGTCCGCCTGGAACTGCGTACTCGTTACGCCCTGAACGCCATCCTGATGTTTGCCGTCACCACGCTGGCGGTGGTTTCCTTTTCGGTCGGACAGAGCGGACTTCCTCCAAAGCTGCTGGCGGCCTTGTTCTGGATTATCATGTTCTTCTCGGCTATGTCTGGGTTGGCTCAGGCTTTTATCCGGGAAGAGGAAGCGGGCACAGCGCTGACGTTAAGATTGATGGCTGACCCGGATCCGGTGTATATCGGCAAGCTGCTGTTCAATTTCAGTCTCCTGACGGTCATGGCAGCGCTCATAACGCCCATTTTCTTTATTTTCACCGATGCTCCGGCCAGTGGCATAGCCACTTTTATCTTAGTTCTCGCTTTGGGAGTGATTGGGTTATGCAGCGCCACCACTTTAGTAGCGGCGATTATCGCCAAGGCCTCGGTCAAGGGGGCGCTCTTTGCCGTGCTGTCGTTCCCCATCTTGATGCCGCTGCTGTTGGTCCTTATCTTGGCCACCGAGAAAGTCCTCGACGGTGGCGCCATTGGCGACATCGCCACCGAGATTCAGTTCCTTGTCGCGTACGGGGTCGTTATGGTTACCGGCTCGGTCCTGCTTTTCAAATTTGTCTGGCAGGAATAATGGCATGGCAGCATTCTTTTACAAACATGTCGGATTTCTTGCCCCGTCGAAGGCGGGCCTGCGGAACCCGACCTACGAAGCTACAAGGCTAAATGTTATTGCGTATTCAGGTGGTTGCAGTATAATTGGTTACAAGCCGGTTAACGTATGGTGAGCAACGAAAATGTGGTGGAAGATTCTGATATTTGTTGTGATGTCGGCGGTTATCGTCTTCAGTTTTGTTACCCCGGCGCCCCAGCCGCAAATAGGCGAGGCCAGCCGAATCTTCTACTACCATATTCCCCTGGCCTGGATTTGCGTGCTCGCCTTCGGCATGGCAATGGTCTATTCGATTCGGTACCTGAAAACGAGGAATATCGCCGAGGACGATAAGGCCGTCGAGGCTGCCCGGCTGGGCCTGATCTTTTGCGTCCTGGCGACCGTGACCGGCTCCATCTTTGCCAAGGTGACCTGGGGTTCGTTTTGGAACTGGGACCCGAGGGAAACATCCATCTTCGTTCTGTTGTTGTTATATGGAGCGTACTTTGCTCTGCGAGGAGCGATCGAAGTGGAAGAGAAAAAAGCGGCGCTGGCGGCAGCCTATGCGATATTTGCTTTTATAACGGTTCCATTCTTGATTTTTGTTATGCCGCGGGTGGTGCCGTCATTGCATCCAAACGAGTCGGTGGTGAACAAAGAGATGCAGTTTACGATGGGCGTCACGGTGCGATGGATTTTCGCCTCGTCACTGGCTGTCTTCACGTTGATCTTCCTGTGGATTTTCAACCTTGCTCGACGGGTCAGTGTCATCAGACGGGCTCAGATGGAAAGGGAGTAGTAGTATGGATGGTAACTATGTCACTATGGTCGTGACTTTGGTGGTATGGGCGGGATTGTTTATATTTCTGGTGCGTCTTGACAAAAAGGTCAAGAAGCTTGAGGAGAAGCTAAAGTGAAGGCTAAGCCGATTATTGGCGGTGTCATCATCGTGGTGTTTTTGGTATGGGGTACAAGTGCCTTCTTGAAGACGACCCTCCGCTATGTTTCGATAGAGGAAGCCCGCCACTCCCAAAGAACGGTGCAAGTGCTGGGCAGGATTGATTTTGACCAGGTGAATTACAACACCGACAATTCTTGTCTGGAGTTTGCCGTCTATGATCCCGAAGCTCAGAACAAACAGCGCGCACAGCGGATGAAGGTGATATACTATGGCGTTGTCCCTGGAAACTTCGAGCAGGCGACGTCAGTGGTGCTCAAAGGCAAAAGCGAGGGGGAGACGTTTGTTGCCGAACAGATGTTAGTCAAATGTCCTTCCAAGTACCAGGGAGAAGGGGAGGAGTACCAGGACATACGCAAGCATGACGAAGGTGTTCGCGAGACCGGAGTCTGAGCATGGGATCGGACGTTCCCGGTCAGTTGTTAATATGGTATGCGTTTGCCGCTAATCTTGTCGCGGGCTTTGCCTTCTTCAGAGCAGCCCGTGGGGATATAAGGTTTCGAAGTCTTGCTCTCAAAAGCTACCACCTGTTTAGTTTCGCTGCTATTTTAGCCGTTGCCTACCTGTTTTATCTGTTTTTCAGCCACGACTTCACCGTCAAGTACGTCTTTGAATATTCTGACCGGTCGCTGCCGTTTTTCTACCTGCTGTCCGCGTTCTGGGGTGGACAGGAAGGCACCTACCTGCTCTGGCTTTTGTTCAGCACACTTTTTGGGTATGTGATTATCCGCAAGGGTGGCCGCTATATCAATAATGCCATGATTGTCTACAGCATTGTCAATCTTTTCTTTTTGACGATGCTGGTGAAACTGTCCCCCTTTGCCCTGCTTAAGTTTCATGCGGAGGACGGCGCCGGGCTGAATCCGTTGCTGCAAGACGCCTGGATGGTGGTCCACCCCCCGGTGGTTTTTATCGGGTACGCGGCGGCGGCGGTGCCGTTTGCAATCGCTATGGCGGCTCTGATAATGAACGACTATCGCGACTGGGTCCGACGCGTCTTTCCCTGGCAGGTGGTGACGGCCCTCATGCTGGCCGGGGGCAACATTCTGGGGGGGTACTGGGCATACAAGACGCTCGGATGGGGCGGCTACTGGTCGTGGGATCCGGTGGAGAACTCGTCGTTGATACCCTGGTTTGTGTCCCTGGCGCTGCTGCATGGTCTGGCTCTCGAAAGGCGTACCGGGGCGCTGAGGAAAACGAATATTCTCATGACGGCACTGGTCTTTGTTCTGGTGGTGTACGGCACCTTTCTCACCCGCAGTGGGGTGCTGGCAGACTTTTCGGTACACAGTTTTATTGACCTGGGCGCCAATGTCTTCTTGATCGGCTTTCTGATACTGTTTGTCGTGATGACGATGGTGCTGTTTGTGCCACGGATCAGATCACTGGGGCATGTTCCGATCAATTACAACATCTATGCCTGCGAGTTTTTTCTCTTTACCGGTCTATTGCTGCTTTTCATTTTCAGCGTGATCGTACTGTTCTGGAGCTCACTGCCGTTGATTACATCGCTGTTTTCCTCAACTCCGCGAGCCGCCGATATCGCTACCTACAACGGTTTCGCCCTGCCCCTTGCCATATTGTTTGCTTTTCTGCTCACTGTTGCCCCTTTTGGAGGCGGAGGCATAGCTCCTTTTGTTCCAAGAAATTGGAAAGTCAAGCTTGGGGTGACGGCTGCTATCGCCATGGTCGTTGGCATAGGTGTTTTCTTCATAGTTCTTAATGCCGGGCTTATCTTCTCCGTGTTGTTCATTATTGTCGCCACGGGATTGATTATGTACCTGTTACATCCTGATCTGGCTCGGCGTTTAATGCCGGCGGTGATAGTGCTGATTGTCACCTCTCTTCTGTGCGTGGCGCTGGGACTGCGCAGCCCGCTGTATATTCTTTTTATTGCCGCTGCGTTGATGAGTATCACCTCCAACGCCATTTACCTGGTGCGGCTTCTCCCGCGCGGCTGGCGGCTGGTCGGTGGGCAGCTTACTCATTTTGGATTTGGGATCATGATTATCGGCATCCTCGGATCGTCGGCTTTTGGCTCCAGCGAGCAATTGGTTCTTGCGAAAGGAGAAAGCAGCGCCGTTTACGGGATACGTGTCACCTACCAGGGAATGGAAAGCGACATCAATCATCCCAAGAACAAGCTGATTCTCATACTCGATGACGGCGGCTCAACGGAGGAGGTTCATCCTGAGTTGTACTACTCGCAGCGTCTTGACGGCATCATGAAAAAACCGTACCTTAGAAGATCGTTATTCTACGATCTCTACTTTTCCCCTCAGCAGGTTCAGGACGGAACCGAACAGAAGGGGCTGCGGCTGGTCAAAGGAGAGGGAAAACGCGTCGGTGAGTATGCTTTTACATTCATCGGCTTTGTAATGGGTCAGCATGACCCGTCGCAGTCCGATCTGCGGGTGTCGGCTCAATTGCAGGTAGCGTGGGATGGTGTCACGGATACCGTGGAGCCTGCCCTGGTAGCTGCGACGATGGAGGATGGCAGTTCCACTATGATGGATTTTCCCGCCCGGTTTGGCGAAGATGAACAATACGAGGTCACTATCGAGCAGATTTTAGCCGATGAAGGGGCGGTGGTCTTGAGTATCCCCGGTCTGATCGAGGATGAAGGGTTTGAAACGCTGATACTGGATGTTTCCCAAAAGCCGGTCATTAATCTTGTCTGGGCAGGCACCACGTTGATACTGCTCGGCTCTCTGATTGCATTTTTCAGACGCCGAAAGGAACTAACGAGCTGAACCGTTTGTGCTGAGGGTCGACAACAATGGATATGAACAAAACAGTCTTAGTTTGTGGGTGGCAGATGCCTTGAGGTTGTCTCACTAGTTGGTTCTCAAGGTTATAGAGACGTCAAGAACAGTCATGACGCAGCTAGCAATCGGCTCTGTCATTCCTGCGAAAGCAGGAATCCAGAAGAAGTAACTATAAGCGTACAAACATGATACGGATGACTAGACAGAAATGACAAGAGAAATGGATTCCCGTTTTCACGGGAATGACGAAGTCGCTCTCTCCCTCATCCGACACATTTGGGACAGCCTCCCTTCATCTGCGCCAATCGAGTATGCCACATTTTCGTGGGCGGCAGATGTCCACATCTGCCCCATTTAATGCCACCTTTATGTATGAGATGATGCGCACAACCATAATTGTCGTCGCGCTAACTGCTCTCACCGCCTTTGGCGAGGTGATTCCTTTCGATCCGGTGCGGGGTCTGGTGGAGGTGGAGGTAACCATCGATGGTCGCGTCAAGGGGACGTTCGGGATCGATACCGGCGCCGACCGACTGTATATCGACAGCGCCTTCGCCCGGAGGCATAGCCTCACTTTTCTTCGCTCCACGCCTCAACGCCCCGTGGTTGGGATCGATGGCAGCAGTAAGGCGTCGTTTATCGATATTCGCTCCCTGCGCATCGGCAAAGAGACACTGTACAATCTACGCGCCACTGCGATCAACATGGACAGGATTATCAAAGACAAGCGTTTGGGCTATCCCGACGGCCTGATCGGACATGACGTCCTGCGGCGGTTTTACGTTACGGTCGATTACCCGGCCCGAACCATTCGGCTACAAATGGGTCAGCCGGACTTCATGAAGGTCGACAAAGACAGTTCCTATCGCACGATCCGTTTTTCAACCCACCGTCACCTGATTCTCGTAGATGTTACCCTCGATGACAGTGTGACCGTTCCCATGATTCTGGACTACTGTGCGTCATACACTTCCCTCTCCAAATCACTGGAGCGCCAACTTGGCCTGGACCTCAAAGAAGATAAGAAGCAGAGGGTAGCCACAATGAGCGTCGGTGACATTGTCACGTCAAAAAACGTACCGGTAGTGGTTACCGATCTTTCGCGATTCAAGAAATCCCTCCGGGGAGCTGAATTTGAAGGAATCGTGGGGGCGAGCTTTTTGTACCGGTATAAGTTTACGATCGATTACAAAGGGAAAAGAATCTATGTCCACAACCGGTAGGCTGGCAGAGCAGGTCTTATCTTTGGGAACACGCAAGTCCGGTTTTGCCGTAACCAAGTCAGAGGCGAGTACCGCAATCAAAGCATCTTGAAAACAAAGCCGATCGCTAGCGTCTCCTTGATTCTACTCTTGTGGCTCACCTCCTTGTCGTACAGTAGTTGTGTGTATAAATTCACCGTTATGATTTTTGACAGCGAAGCGCTGATAATGTTTTCCCAGTTGACGTCAACGGCTTTCCAGTCATCCTCAAACTCGGTGCCTTTCACTTCGTCCTTGTTGGAGAAGAAAAGCGCTTTGTACAGGGTCAGCTTTCCGGTATATCGGAGCCTTTCGTTAAATGTGAGGGTCACATCCGTTACAGATTCAATACCGCCGTCGAAGAGAGTTGAGTCTTCCGTATTCAACTGCTCGTCAACTATGGTATTCTTCATGATCTGGCGCAGAGCAAGCCCTAGACGGCTGATTATCTGGTCCTTTTCCCGTGTATAGAACCGTCTGGCAATGCCGACCGACTCGGTCAGTTTGATAGGGGTAAAGAAACGCTTCTTTGCTTCAACCGATGCATCCAGGAACTGCGACTCCAGCCTAAAGGCAGCAAATGGATCTACGAGTTTCTGCAGGGTGAAACGTCCCACGTTTTCCCAGTCAATCAGGTCCGTTGACTTTTGGGGTTTGCTCCAGTGCTTGGTCGAGTCGGCGGTCTGTGTCATAGTCTGGCCAAAGGAGAGTTTTAGAACGGACCTGAAGTCAAACCATTCTTTAAGCTGCCTCTCCGCCGAACCGTTGAGGTTGCCAACCCAGTTGACCGAGCCGGCTTCGCCACCCACCCAGGAATTGGAATAGGATGTCTGGGTGGTGGTGATGTCTACCATGAGTGACTTTTTCCAGTCGGGTTTGCTATCGTCTGCTGCAGAGGACGATGTTGCGAAAAGCGCGGCAGCGCACACTCCTGCGCCCACTGTCTTAAGTAACGACATGCTACCTCTCTATCTTTATTTTGGGTGTCTTCATAGCGAGGGGGCGCGAAAGCAGGCGCTTAGCAGGGTTACGCCGCGCCACTGTGACCTCGAGCCGCCTGATGGAAATCAACAATAAGAACCTGGTGTTGTGTCCCAGAGATATATTCACATAGCCCTGTGCCCGGCGGGTCTTCAGACCCGATGGGAAAGCTATTGTCACGCGAGGCGATCTGAAGATCACCCCGCCACAGAGTACGCAAGTTATTTTGCAGGTTATTTCTGGGACGATACACTAGTATCACTTCTCGCAATGACACTTCCGGCGTTTTTCTGGGCCTGTTAGAACTCTCCGGCCTCCTGCAAAGTCTTTTCAATGTTGTTTACTATATCAGAGTTCTCTATCAGATTTTCAAACCAGCGGCCATAGAGCTCCTGACGCTTGTAGTTCAAAATGACGGCGTACAGAGAATCCCGCCGAGCGTTGTAATCGCTCAAATCTGGGCTTGTCCGTTCCAGCAGCTTGAACATCACAGTCCCCTGATTAAAATCGACCGGTTCGGAGATCTGCCCTGGCTCGCTAAGAGAGAAAGCGGCGCCAATTGCCATCGGGTCGCGGCCGGGTCCCTTGACGTAACCGGTACGTAGAAACTCAGCCGGGGTCTCGTACTCCTCGCCGAACATCTTTGCCGCTTTCTCGATGTCGGTGCCTTTATGAATTTCAGTGTAAATGGCCTCGGCTGTATCACGACACAGGGTGACAACTTTGTATTTGACTATATCAAGCTTGAGTTTATCCTTCGCCCCCTCAAAGGTAGCCATTCCAGCCGGTACTCGCTCAGCTATCCGTACCACGAAAAAGGCGGTTTTGTTTTCCAGGAGGTCCGAGATGGCATCGACCTCGTTATCAAAGGCAAACTGTCCGGCGTTCGGGTCTCTTCCAATGAACTGGATGTTTTTATCGCGGAAAAACAGCGCCGTGTTCTTTATGGGAAGGCTCAAATCCTCGGCGGCCTTGAAGAAGCCTTTCTTCTTGGCTGCGGTGTGGAACTCTTCTAACCGCCGATAAGCCCGATCGAGCGTTTCCTGTCCGGCCTCCGTCATTACCAGGATGTGGGAGGCATGGACTTTTTGCACCAGTTCTTTTTCTTCTTTTCCTCGTTGTTTCTCCATCTCTTCTTTGAAGGCGTGGAGCTTGATGATGTGCCAGCCAAACTTGGTTCTGATCGGCTCCGAAATCTCTTCCTCCTTCATTGAAAAAACCTTGCGGTCAAACTTCTCAACCATCTGTCCCCGGGGGAACCAGCCCAGATCGCCCCCCTCCTTGGCCGAGGCCGGGTCCTCAGAGTAACGACCGGCCATCTCGCCAAAATCGGCCCCCGCCTGGACGGAATCATAAATCGCCATGGCTTTGTTATAAGTTCGCTCCCAGTCCAGTGGCTGGGATTTCTTTTCAATCAAGGCAATATTCAAAGCAGCCCTCTCGTCGATAGGATAATCATCTTTGTGTTCATTGAAGTACTCTTCAAGCTCTTCGTCAGTGCTCCTGGGTGGAGGCTTGGAGAATCTATCATAGCCAACATTGACCATGCCAACCTTGATCTTCTCGTTGAGGGTCAGGTAAAAGTCCTTGATCTCTGATTCAGTCACGTGGGCAGCCTGAATAATCATCTCCTGCAGTTTCTGTTTCAGGACGTTTTCCTTTGCAAATGGCTCCACCGAGGCCCAGAACACAGCATCCTGAGGATTGGCCATAGAGCTCACATATTTCTGATAGTCAAATCTCCCGTCGGTTTGGAAATAGGGAAGTTGCTGCAATTCCGGCGGGGGGTTGTAGCGCAGGAAGGCGTACAGCTCATTGTCGGTGACCGCAAGGTTGTGTTTGGTCACCTCCTGCATAATGAGGTGGTCGTGGAGAAGCTGCTTCCAGGCAGTCTGCTGGATTTCGCGAATCTTGGACTCTGGAAGTTCCTCGTCGGTATTCTCAGATTCAACCTGATACAGCGATTGGTAGACGCGGTTGTACGTCTCCCAGGAAACTTCCATCCCATTTATCACAGCCGCCACGTTGGCCTCGGTATACTGTCCCCGCCTGGAAAACCCCAGCCCCCATTCGAGAACAATCAGGCCACCGAAACAGAGCAGTACAATAATGATGATGGGGAGTATCATCCTGCGAAGTGCCTTAAACATCCAGCGTTTCTCCTTCTATTTCTCGTGCTTCAAATAACGTTTCTCCGCCAGCCACGCCGGGGGATGAAAACCGAGTGTTAAATATATAGCCGAACCAACCGATTTTGCAATACTACATTCACATTTATACGAAAAACATTGCTCTTTTAGCCAAAACAACCATAAATTGACTATGGCTATAGCCAACTTAGACTGCACATGATGACATTATCGACAAAAGGTATCTGCCTGTTAGTGGGGATAGTTGTCGTCGTCGCCTCCGTATGTCCGGCCAAAACAAACTGGCCGTTGAAGCAGGATATTGACCTTTCCTCGGGGTTCGGCGACTACCGCCCCGGCCATTTTCACTTTGGTGTTGACCTGAGAACCGGCGGGATACCAGGGAAAAGCCTCTTTTCTCCTGTTGACGGCTACGTTATGAGAGTCCGCGCCGCCTACTTCGGCTACGGCAAGGCCTTGTACATCAAAGGGGACGACGGCTACATCTACGTTTTTGGACATCTAAGCAACTTTGCCGTCAATGTCGACAGGCCTCTGAAAGCGGCCCAGGTGGCCTTTCGGAGATACTACCAGGACATTGAGTTTCCTCAAGATTCCATTCGAGTAAGCCGGGGGGAATTCATCGCCTATTCCGGCCAGAGCGGAGTCGGAGCTCCCCACCTCCAGTTTGAGGTACGTACCCCGGACAATATTCCCGTTAATCCCTTACGGCACGGTTTTGACCTGTCAGACAAGACACGGCCGGTGTTTTCCCGCGTCGGTTTTCAGATGACGGACGACCGATCGCTTTTTGACGACGGCACGCGGAAAATGTTTTTTGATGTCACGCCGGGCAAAAAAGCGGGCTGGTACACGCTTGACACCGTGCTCTATTTCAATCGCCCGTTTGGGATTCTTGTGGACTGTTTTGACCGTATGAGGGCCGACGGCATGAAACAGGCGGTATACAAACTGTCTGTGTACATTGATGACAGGCTGTTTTACGAAGTCATCTTTGATTCGCTCGACTTTGCCACCACCGAGGCGGTCAAACTTGAGTACGATTACCTGGAAGCGGTTGCGGGGAGAGACGGGGTGAGAAGCCTGTTTAAGAAAACCGGCAATACCTACCAGGGCAGTCGAGCCGTTAGAAGTAACAAGGGAGTTTTCGGCCTGAAGGGTACCGAGCGTGTCGGGCTGCATCGGGCAAAGATTGTCGTCGAAGATTGTTTTGGCAACCGCTCCCGGTTGACCTTCGAGTTTTTGTGGGGACCACCGGGGAATGTATTCACTCTTGATTCCACTGTCTCCATTGCCGCCGATACCACGCAGTTCTACTTCTCGCCTATGGCGGAGTACGAAGATTTGAAGATTGATTCAGTGAAGGTTTTTCTCAACCGGCAGCAGTTGTGGGGACCCCCGCCTACAGCGAGAGTTCTGCCCCTTAAGGATGGAAAACTGCAGTGCGAAGTCATCGGGTTCAAAATCCGCACGGCCGTGCTGCGTCTTTTTGTCTTTGCTCACAAAGGCTGTTTGATCCGCGACAATCTTTTCAACGGCCTGTTGGTAAAAGGAACGGGTAAAATCAGCCTTGAGTATGAGATTATCGAGGACGGCCTGCTGGTAACGATCAACTCCAGAGGAACAAAGGGTTCCAAGTCACGGGTAGAGCTGTATTACCGCGACAGTTTGCTGGGGATTGAGTACCCGCGCTACTTTAACATGAACAAGTATATCTGTTTTATCCCACCCCGGAAGAAGTATGCCCGGATTGACCGCCTTGACACATCAATGTCTGAAGATACCGCGTATGGCGCGGTGTTATCTGATTCCGTCCATATTGTCGCGGTCGGGTTTGAGGAACGCGAGGATATAGCAATCGGCAAGTTCCTGACCCTGCATTTGGGCAAAGACAATTTCTACAAGCCGCGGTATCTTGAACTAAAAGAAACCAGCCTTATGAATCGATCCCGGCTGGGGTTGAACTCAGCCTACTACCAGATTTTCCCGGAGGCGTTTGTCTGCCGCAAGGACTTTGAAGTGATACTTAAGATTCCTTCCATCAATCGGCTCAATCACCGCAGCGGGCTGTGCTGGCTCGATGAAGAAGAGAACCGCTGGGTCTGGCTTGATGATAACCGATTTGAGGATAACGTGCTCACGGCGAAGTCAACCGGCGGAGGGATATTCGCGGCCGTGTTCGACCACAATCCACCCCGCCTCAAGTACCTCAGCGTGGCTGACGGGCGCACGTATGGAAACCGCAAGCTGGCGATCAACTTTGTCATAGAGGATACCCTTTCCGGTATCGGAGATGATGAGGACATTGTCATCAAGCTCGATGGAGAGTGGCTAATTCCTGAGTACGATCCGGAGACAGGCCAGTGCCGGTCAAAGCCGCTGGAACCGTTAAGCCCAGGCAAACATCATCTGGGCATCCGTGTCACCGACCGGGCCGGCAACCTGACCGAACAATACCTCAACTTCTTTGTTAAACAGCCAAGGAAGAAAAGCAATCGCTGACAATCGTGTCGAGGTAAGATTTGTTTATTCCCATACGCGATGATGCCCCTACCGTCCGCAAGCCGTATCTCACCGTCTCGTTGATCGTCGTCAACAGCTTGATCTTTTTCTATTCGATTTCTTTAGGGGCACGCGGCTTCCAACTGTTCACTATCCAGTTCGGCTACATTCCGGTCGAGTTTGTCAGCGGCCTTGAACTAACCCCCCAACTGGCTGCCTCGGCCTATCTCACTCCATTTGCCTCGATGTTCATGCACGGCGGCTGGCTGCACCTGATCGGCAACATGCTTTTTCTCTGGATCTACGGCAACAACGTTGAAGACTATTTCGGGCCGGTGAAATTCCTGCTCTTCTACATTGTATCGGGTCTGGCTGCGATCGCTCTGTACACTCTTTTCGGCCCGTCCTCCCAGGTGCCGCTGGTGGGAGCGTCGGGGGCGATTGCGGGGGTGATGGGGGCATACATCGTGCTGCATCCACGGGCGCGGATCACGGTGCTCGTGATCTTTTTCTTCATCCAGTTCGTAGTGCTGCCGGCCAAGGTTGTTTTAGGAATATGGTTTGTCTACCAGTTGTTGATGTCGATGATCGGAAGCGCCACCGGCGGGGGTGTCGCCTGGATGGCGCACGTGGGAGGTTTTGCTTTCGGCTGGGTCGTCCTGAAACTGCTTACCCTCGGCCGCCGCCGCCCCCGCGCATCCGGTGGCCGCCGCAGCTACCGGGTGAAGTGGGATTAGGGTGGCTGGTTTAAATGTGCTGAGCTCTCCCTGTAGACCTCAAGCAAATACTCTGAATCATTGATTCCTGGCACCAGAACTCAGGCGATGGTATACATCATGTATCGATTGGAACTTGGAATACTCTTGAGTGATGCATTCATACTCGCGCTCAAAACCCTTAATGCATTCTAGCCTGCTAACATCATCTGCCAATTTCTCTAATATATCTGCTATATCTGAGTCAAAACTCTTATTTAGCGCAGCTATTTCACAGAGCGTTAGCTGGATTCGAACACGGGTGGCAATTGTGTGTAAGTAGATCAGTTCCCGACATCGCATGGTCTTGGGCACCTCCTCATACGAATCGAGAGCTGCACCGACAGCCGCCAAGGTCCTCCTGAGTGGTTGAGGATCTGTTGCCTTAAGCTCATGCGAAGGCTTCAGTGCAAGGAGCCAGTTGAAGTAAGCAGTACCATAAACGCTACGGACGAAAAGTGACTTTTCGGCGTGGCTCAAATTCTGCCATTTCTCGGGATATTTCAACAGGTCAATATCTTCTGCTTGCGTGTACCTCCTCGCCTTTTTTATTTCATTTCTGTGCTCATTAATCACACTGATAACAGCTGGGTGTGAATAAAACAACTGCCTTTTTAGTTCTCCTTTCTTTTTCAAAGCCTCTCTAGTATCATGCAGAAGTTGCATAATCGGCCTCCAGATTAGCGTTGCCAACTCCTGAGAATAACGTAAGTCCCTGGGAGCCAGCTTATTTGCCTTCTCAAGACATTGCTTCGCTTTCTTAATTTTACCCTTAGCCCTGAGAGAAAGAGCTTGCTCGAAGAAAACCTCGGGTACATTTTTCGCTTCCCAAAAGAACGCACGGTCACAGATACTGATGGAATTATAGTACAGCCCCTGTAGTCTGTAAGCCTTTGATAGGAGAGCAGTAAAGTAGCCATCCTTGTGAAACTCTCCTTCTTCTTCTCGCGCAAGCTTGTACAGAAGTTCTAAGGCAACTGCGTTTGCATTAGGAGACTCTTCTCCCAGCTGCTCTGATACCTCGGTTAGCTGTTCCTTGAACTTGTGTTGAGAGGGGATTGCGGCGAAACTGTAACGAAAGCCCCTGTAACGATTCAGTATTGGAGCCTGAACACGGGCGATTATTACGTCCAGCTTTTCCTTCACGCGCTCCAGGTCGGCAAAACTTATTTCGTGTCCCAGATCAAAGTCAGCTATGTCTTTACTTATTTGTTCTAACGCGCGCTTAACGTCCTCCGGAGAGTCAACGTGCTCAATCAGTTGCTTTGCCTCTTCACTGAAAGCACGGTCCACAAGACGGCGATAGTTTAGCTCCAAAATGTCTCTATCTTCAACATCGGCGAGATAGGACTCTATGTCGGCGGCCAACCTCTCGACAATCTGAGGGTCAGGTCTTTCGATCCGGCCATAGACTCCTTCTAGATTCTCTTTCAGACTCGGGTCTCGATCCTCATCTACCTTCATCTGGAGCCAATTCTGGATCTCATCTATTTTATGAAGATAGGTTTCGATATTCTCCCGGCGATCTTCCAGCCACTCAGTTATGCTCTTGAAATCTGGGTCTTCCAGTCCTCCGTACTTTTTGCAACATACATACAGCAAAGTGAGATGGTCTAAGCTACGACAGAAGGTGACACCGTCTCGATCGCCTGTAGCTGTGGAGGGTAGATTGACATCCAGTCTTAGTTCCTTGATATACCGTAGAATCTGAAAATCTCGTGTAACAAATATGAAACTCTTGGGCTCCGGAGCCGCACCACCGAATTCGTCATTAAGAGCCCTGACTAGACTTAGGGCTCGAACATCAGACTCAATAACTTTTTCCGAACGGTATTTGATATCACTCTGCCTCAACGTCTCAAATTCGTCCGTGGTCAACGGTTCTGTTAACGCCTGGTCCCCAAGAGCAGAGGTCAGCGACATTAGCCCCATCTCTTCCCCTTTTTGGATAAGTTCCGTAAACCTATCTTCACCGGCATCAAGTATATGGGCATAATACGCGGCCAATCGACGGGATATTTCTGAAGGTCTTACACAGGTTCTCAATTTTGACAGCAGCAGGTCGAAAAAGACGTACTTTTCCTCTAACTTTTTAGATAAGTCTGTGAATTCTGCCAGCTCTGGAATTCTTGCTGTAAGGGCCGATTTCTTCTCACGTGCGTAAAAAGCCTTGAACTCTTCTGCGTAAACTCGCAACAGAACTTTATGTACCTTCAGGTTAAAGAAAAAACCCATAATGCATTGTTCAAAAGCTGCTTCTTTAAGCTGATCCGCTTCGGACATGTAGTGCAAATTTCGTGTCAGAACTGGAAAGAGTTCGGGAAATAGGAAACTGAAATCGATGATGTAATACAAACTCTTGTTTTCTATTGCTTCAAGGTCGTAAAGAAGCTCGCGAACAAGGCCCGAGTACTCCTCTACTCGACCTACAATACGTCGGTGGTGCCTCAGTATTTTTTGAACCTCTTCTATTTCCTTCTTCGCACCTGTTATCATTAGCGACCTCAATCTGGCTCCTGAGAAAGTGAACGAGGAATCTCTGAGGGGTCTCGGTAGAGAGCAATAAGTGTATCCAGCTCGCACGAATGCCGTTCCAGTTCTTTCCTGATTTTATCTTGCTTGATTTTCAGGGTAGTGACACTTTCTGAAACGGTATAGTACCGTTCACGCAGTGCTTTCAATTCTTCCTCATGTTTTTCTCTCAGCCCCTGAATTTCATTTTCATCTATTGCACCTAAATGAATGTCCACAAGATCATTGAGCCGCTGGTTCAGCAAGTCAAACTGGCCAGCATGAAGCAACGTTTCCTTTCTCAGCGTGGCGTGTAACTCAGCCAAGTGGTCTATCTGTTCCTGGAGCTGCTCCAGTTGCTTCTCCCGCCCTGCACCTACCTCTTCTCGATCCGTGCCGAAGAGTGTTTTTGTCCTTGCCAACAACTCCTGAGAAGACACCATATTGGACTTGAACCGCCTTATGCTTTTGAGCGACAAATTGATAGCAAGACCTGTCGCTACAGACAGAATCGCCACGTAGATCACAAAAACTGGTCCAAGCTCGATCATTTCTCACATACCTCCACTTAATTATACAACGGAAAACGCCGCCATGTAAATCGAAATAGTTAGCAAAAAGACGAAAGTAGCCGCCCCATCCAGGACAGCACGAGCGCCGCGACGGAGGCATCGCTCAAGGAGCTCGCTATAATGCGTCCACTGATCGTTGTCAAGTACCAGGTGTTCTGGAATTATATTTCCGTGCACGTTAACAACTTCTGTAAGACAGTTCAGTACACCAACAAATAGTGAACGACAAATCGCTAGGAATGCAGCATAGAGAAGACCGTGGGCCAATAGAAATACTGTCAGGAATGACAAGTAACCCACCGGAAGCTCGCGCCCGAATAGACCCACACTTATCCGTTCCGGACCATTTAGCCCGAAGGCAATTAAGGTTAGGTCGAAGAATATGAGAGTTTCCAATATTGTGAGCGCCGTGAACCTATCGTCGACATAGCTGAGGGCCAATCTTGTCTTGTCTCGAAGTGAGGCGGGCGTAGGTCTGAGTGGGACAAGACGCCCTATGAGGACCCACAGGAAGGCCATCACTAACGGGATTAGGATTTTCCCGACCAAGTTATCCACGATGTTACTCAACATCCTTCATCATTGTGCATACATCAGGACGATACCATTTTATTCTCTTCTCGTCAACATTTTTCTCAACATTTTTTGCCGCTTTGAGCCGAATAGCATAAGGCAAAACCTGAATCAAGCGAGCATGGATTAAAGATATGCCAGAGGCACGCCGATAACGAAATTGGAGCACATGGTGTTTGATATCTACAACATATTAGGAGTTCTATTGGGTACCACCTTGGCTGGAGTTCTGTTCTATCTCCTCAGGGGGCACGCGAAAGGTTCCTCGCGAAGACGTAAGCCAAAGTTCAGGCGCCACCAACGCTCACCCAAGCAATCCGGCTGAAGCCACCTCCCTGACTCAGCTGCCCACCCATTAGTGACGTCTGGCCTCTCTACTTTCCCCCCAAAATCATTGCTTTTCGCCCTCCTGCCTCTATAATGCACTGTCACGACCGAATCGCCAGAGCCGGTCTCCGTTTGACTAACTATCTCAATTACCGTATAATTCATGGAACCCGGATGGGCAAAATGAATAGGAAAGTACATAAAAGCGACGGAAATCGGTATGCTTGACTTGAAGTTTATCCGAGAGAATCCCCAACTGGTGAAGGCCGGTATCGCCAAGAAAAATGACAACTCGGATATCGATAAAATCCTCGCCCTCGACCGCCGGCGCCGCGACATCATAAAGAAGGTTGAGCAACTGAGAGCCGAACGCAACCAGGTGTCGGCCCAGATAGCCCAGAAGAAGAAAGCGGGCGAACCGGCTGATGAGGCCATCGCCCAGATGAGAAAGGTTGGCGAGGAGATTGCCGTGATGGACAAATCTCTCAGGGAGGTTGACGAACAGTTGCAGACCGCCCTGTCATGGGTGCCGAATATCCCGCATGAGTCGGCTCCGGTTGGCATTGATGAAAGCGCCAACGTCGTTGTCCGCGAGTGGGGGGAAATACCTAAGGCCGACTTCGAGGTCCTGCCGCACTGGGAAATTGGCGACAAGCTTGGCATTCTCGATTTACCGGCTGCGGCCAGGGTTGCCGGTTCCGGCTTTTACGTGCTCAAGGGGATGGGAGCGCATCTTCAGCGGGCTTTGATAAACTACATGCTCGACCTGCACACCGCCGACGGCTTTATCGAACATGCTACCCCCTACATTGTGACCGCCGACACCATGTTCGGCACGGGGCAGCTTCCCAAGCTCGACTACGATATGTACCGGATTGAGAAAGACAATATGTACCTGATCCCGACCGGCGAGGTGCCGCTCACCAACCTTTTCAAGCAGGAAATCCTCAGCTACAGGCAGCTTCCCATCTACATGGTCGGTCATACGCCCTGCTTCCGCCGCGAGGCCGGCGCCGCCGGAAAGGAGACCCGAGGGATGATCCGGGTTCACCAGTTTGACAAAGTGGAGCTGGTTAAAATTGTCCGCCCCGAAAGCTCGTACCAAGAGTTGGAATCGCTGGTGGTTCAGGCGGAGAAGGTCTTGCAGGGCTTGCAACTTCCCTATCGGGTATCCGAGCTGGCCACTGGTGATCTCACGTTTGCATCAGCCAAATGTTATGATATTGAGCTGTGGTCCGCCGGGATCGAAAAGTATCTTGAAGTGTCCTCAATTTCGAACTTTGAGGATTTTCAGGCGCGACGAATGAACTGCCGTTTTCGCGACGAGGACAAGACGGTGAAATTCCCTCACACGCTCAATGGGTCCGGAGTGGCTCTGCCTCGCCTCATGGCAGCAATACTCGAAAACTACCAGAACTCGGACGGCACGGTGACAATCCCGGAAGTTCTCAGACCATATCTGAAAGGAGCGCAGACGATAGGTTGATGGCCCCCAGATCAAACATTTCGCGCACGACGACGCGCCTGTACATCGGCAAGTCAACCGTTTTCAAGGCTTTTCTGCTGGGTGGAGTTGTGCTCATTTCGGTGGTCTTCATCTGGTACACCTTTAACGTCATCGGCAAGCTGCAGACCGACACCCGCTCCCAGGTCGAAAAGTACGTCAAAATGTGGCAGCTTGTGGCAAACTCCCCCACCTCGGGAAATGAGCTCCAGTTCATTTTTGACGAGATTATTGTCAAAGCCAACTTCCCCATTATAGTCCTGGATGCCAACAAGCAGCCGATCCACTGGCGCAATATCGAGGGGTTATCGCCGACCGATACCTCACGTCAGACGCTGGCGCACCTGAAAAAAGTAGCCGACAAGATGATTGAGCAGCACGGGGAATTCCCTTTAAGATTTGCCGAGAGCCACGTGAACTACTTTTGCTATGGAGATTCCCAGGTCATCAGGCAACTGATGATGATGCCGTTTATTGAAATTGGAATCGTTGTCGCCTTTATGATTGTTGCCATTATCGGTTTTCAGAATATCCGCCGTAGCGAAGAGCGACACATCTGGGTGGGCATGGCCAAGGAGACCGCCCACCAGTTGGGAACACCCATCTCCTCTCTCATGGGCTGGGCGGAAGTAATGGAAAGCAAATGTTCAGGTGAACAGACTGTGGTAGAGCGTACTGACGTCACAGATGTAGTCGACAACATGAAGGTTGACATCGAACGGCTTCAGAGAATAGCCAACCGTTTCAATCAGATCGGTTCGGTTCCCGACCTGCCATCGTGCAACCTTAACCAGGTGGTACAGGAGACGGTTGAGTACTACCGGCGACGGCTTCCTTTCGAAGGTAAGGGGATCAGTATCAACTTTTCCGCCGGGGAGCTGCCGGGGGTTCCCCTCAACCCGGGGCTGTTGGGCTGGGCGCTGGAGAACCTGATCAAAAACGCCCTTCAGGCCGTCGATCAGAAAACTGGCCGGGTTGATGTCCGCACCGGTCTTCAATCGAACAACAAGTGTGCCGTGGTTGAAATCTCCGACAACGGACCGGGTGTTTCGACCGCTGCGGCGCGCAAGATTTTCCGGGCCGGTTTTACAACAAAAAAGCGTGGGTGGGGGCTGGGATTGACGCTGGTAAAGCGTATCGTGGAGGAATCTCATTCCGGGCGTGTCACCTTGAAAAGATCAAAGCCGGGGGAGACGGTCTTTGAGATTCTGTTGCCTTTGCAAAAAAATAAACGAGGATAAGCTATGCCCAAGCCAACCGGCAAAAAGAGGATACTGTGGGTCGATGATGAGATCGACTCTCTGAAATCGCACATTGTATTCCTCGAAAATAAGGGGCTTGAAGTGGTAAGCGCCATGTCGGGAGAGGACGCTCTGGTCTTGATCTCGAAAGAGAACTTCGACCTTGTCCTGCTTGACGAAATGATGCCGGGCAAAGACGGCCTGGCGACGCTTGAGGAGATGAAAGAGAAACAGCCACACCTTCCGGTGGTGATGGTGACCAAGTCGGAAGAAGAGTCGCTCATGGAGGATGCGATCGGGCAGAAGATTGCCGACTACCTCGTCAAGCCGGTCAATCCGTCGCAGGTTCTGCTGGTGATCAAGCGTCTGCTTGATTCCAAGAAGATCATCGGCAGTTCGTCAATGCGCCGCTACGTCACGGAGATTAATCGCTTTAACCAGAAACTGTACGGCGCCATGGCGCCCGAGGACTGGCATGAGGCGGCGCGGATAATTGCCTGGTGGAGTCTGGAACTCGATGAACAGACCGACGTCGGTCTGGAGCAGACCCTCGACGGCACCCGCAAAGAATGGAACACCGAATTCACCAAGTACATCCAGCAAAACTACCGAAAATGGCTGTTTGATGACAACCGTCCGCTGCTTTCGTCCGACGTGGTCGGCCGGTATCTGGTCCCCCGGCTGAAACAGAAAGAGAAGGTGCTGTTTATTGTAGTTGATTGCATGCGGCTTGACCAGTGGATGCTGGTGGAACCTCTGCTGGCTGAGTATTACACAATTCAGCGTGACTATTACTTTTCCATGCTGCCCAGTGCCACCCCCTTTGCCCGCAACGCCCTCTTTGCCGGTATGTTCCCGGACGAGATTCACAAGCTGTACCCCGACAACTACCGCATTCAGGATGAAGGTTCGCTGAACCGCTACGAGGATCGATTCCTATCCGACAACCTGGCTCGAAACGGCCTGCGTTTCAGTCACCAGTTCAAGTATCTGAAGATTCACGACAATACCGAGGGAGAAGCCATTGCCAAGCGGACAGCCGACTTCTCTGACAAAAAAATAGTGACGTTCGTGTTTAACTTTCTTGATATCCTTTCCCACGGCCGCTCGAACAACGTCATTCTCAAAGAGATCGCCGGCACCGAAGCTGCTTTCCGGTCGCTGATGAAAAGCTGGTTTGTTCATTCTCCGCTCTTTTCGATTCTGAAGTCGTTCGCCGCAAAGGATTTTACCGTCATCGTGACCTCCGACCACGGGTCGGTCCTTTGCAAGCGGGGAACGATGGCTCACGGCAAGCGTTCAACCTCGACCAACCTGCGCTACAAGTACGGTGACAACCTGAACTCGGACCCCAAGGAATCCGTGCTCATCAAAAAGCCGCAGGAGTGGCGACTGCCTCCGTTCACCCTGGCGACGACGTACATTCTGGCCAAGGAAGATTTCTATTTTGTCTACCCCAACAATTACAATGAGATGGTGCGGCAGTTTCAGAACTCGTTTCAGCATGGCGGCATCTCGCTGGAAGAGATGGTCGTGCCGCTGGCCGTGCTGACACCGCGGTAGAGCCTTGCAACGAGAGCTCAACATAGTCTCGCACTCCGAGGAGCAAACGATGGAGCTGGCTCGCAAGTTAGCGCCGCACCTGCGAGACCCGGAAGTGGTGGTATTGACCGGGGTCCTCGGCTCTGGCAAGACGGTCTTTGTCCGGGGGCTGGCGACGGCTCTGGGAATTAAAGAACATCTGGTACGTTCGGCCTCCTTCATGATGGTCAACGAGTATCCCGGCCCAAAACCCCTCTTTCATTTCGACCTGTACCGACTCGGCGACCCATCGGAGTTGTACGAACTCGGCTGGGATGAATATCTCGGACGCGAGGGGCTGTTTGTCGTTGAGTGGGGCGAGAAGGCGGGCGATCACTTGCCGGCTAAGTATTATCAAATTCATCTCACCATTGTCGCTGAAAACCAGCGCGATATAAACGTCTCGCTTATCCAGCCATGACCGACAATCTTAATAAAAACGTCCTCGCCATTGATACCTCCTCCTCCGAGTTGAAACTCGGTTTGAGTTTCGGTGGCGACCGGATGGTAAAGTCGTGCGAAAGGGTGGAAAAATCCCACGGGCGTCTTATCATAAAGAAAATCGGTGAGCTATTACAGTCCGCCGGGCTGAACAAAGATGAGCTTCAGGCTATCGTGGTCTGTACCGGTCCGGGTTCGTTTACCGGCCTAAGAATCGGCCTGGCCGCGGCCAAGGGAATGGCGGTAGCCCTGGACATCCCCGTTGCAGGCGTGAACCTGTTTGAGGTCGCGGCATACAAACTTCGCAGCCTGAACCGCAAAGTAAAAATCATCATTGGACTCAACCGAGACGAATGTCTTGTCGCGCCCGTTGAGAGTGGTTCGTATGAGGAAAGCGCCGTGGCGGTCATAGCCTACGGTGACCTCCTGCGTGTCATTGGCGAGGATTGGGTGGCCGCTATCAGGATCGACCTGAGCACGAGCTTCCCGCAACTGGGCAGCGTTGACGTGTCAAAGCAGCTTGACTATGATGCATCCGATCTACTCGAACTCGGCGTAGGGAAACTCGCTTCCGGCCTCTCTGACGATCTGGCCCAACTGGAACCGTTGTACTTGCAGAAATCGCAGGCAGAGCTCAGTTTTGAACGGCGTCAACGAAAACAGTAAGCTGGAGGTGCGCATCAGGGAGATGGCCAAGGCGGATCTACCTCAGGTTGTTTTGCTTGAAAAGCAGATATTCCCCGATCCCTGGCCGCAATCTGCATTTTTAGAGCAAATCACAGACGGGGGCTGGGGCGCCATCGTAGCTGAGGCAGACGACAGGATAATCGGTTACGCCTGCTACTTTATCTCTGATGGCGAATGCCACCTGACCAATATCGCCGTTGACCCGGCCTGCCGCAGAAAATCGGTTGCCAGGAAGCTTCTGAAAGCTATCTTAGGCATCGTACAAGAGAGCGGGTGCGAGTATTTGCTGCTTGAAGTACGGCCCAGCAACGTGGAGGCCCGCGCGTTTTATGAGCGTTTCGGCTTCACCCTGCTGAATCGAAAGTCGAATTATTACCGTCACCCGGTTGAGGACGCGCTGGTGCTGGTGCGCTGTTTCAAGGACGGCAAAGAAACATAATGACCTATGGCATGGTTTAGAAAAACAAAATCCGGCCCGGCCCCCCAGGAGAAGAGAAACATCCCCGAGGGTCTGTGGACCAAATGCCCCTCCTGCGGCGAGATTGTCTACAGCAAGAAGATGGAAGAGTTGCTATGGGTCTGCCCCAACTGCCGCTACCATTTTCGAATATCGACACAAAAGTATATAAACCTCCTGCTTGACGACGGCCGGCTGGAGGAATACGACGTCAACCTTGCCTCCAAGGACCCGCTTAAGTTCAAAGACTCAAAAAAATATCCCGACCGCATCAAAGCGGCGCAGCAGAAAACCGGCACCGTTGAGGGCCTTGTTTCCGGCATGGCCGCGATTGGCGGCATGACAATCTCGTTTGCAATTATGAACTTCGAGTTTATCGGCGGCTCTATGGGTTCGGTAGTCGGCGAGAAGATCGCCCGCGCCATCGAACGCGCCATCGAGCGCGAGGTGCCGCTGCTAATTGTCTCCTGTTCCGGAGGGGCGCGGATGCAGGAAGGAATCCTGTCATTGATGCAGATGGCAAAAACTGCCTCCCTGTTGGCCGTACTGGATGAAAAGAAAATACCCTACATTTCTATATTGACCAACCCGACAACCGCGGGAGTGATGGCCTCCTACGCCTCGTTGGGTGATGTCATTCTTGCCGAACCGAAGGCGCTCCTGGGCTTTGCCGGACCGCGCGTGATTCGGCAAACCATCGGGCAGGACCTTCCGGAAGGGTTTCAATCTTCCGAGTTCTTCCTTGAAAAGGGGTTCGTTGATAAGGTGGTGGAACGTCAGGAGCTTCGCGACACAATTATCAAGCTGCTGAAGTTCATGTGGAGAAGGTGATGCCGAAGCATTCCTACGCGGCTGCGGAGAAATTCATCCTCTCCCGTGAATTCTTCGGTATGAAGCTGGGGTTGGAGAACATTACCGCGTTCTTGAAATCCATAGGTTCACCACACACGAAGTACAAGACGATCCACATTGCCGGCACCAACGGCAAAGGCTCAGTGGCAGCTATGCTGGAGGCCATCCTGCGATCCGCCGGCTACAAAACCGGATTGTTCACTTCCCCCCATCTGGTCGATTTGCGGGAACGGATCAAAGTCAAGGGCAGAAGGATTCCACAACCGTCGGTGGTGGCTTTTATCGACCGTTATCGTCCGGAGCTGGTGAAGAGGAAACTTTCTTTCTTCGAGGTAGTGACGGCGCTGGCCTTGTATTACTTCCAGCGGGCCCACATTGACGTCGCGGTGATCGAGACCGGTCTTGGAGGACGCCTTGACGCCACCAATGTTCTCTCACCTCTGTTGACCATCGCCACTGACATCAGCCGCGACCACATGGAAATTCTTGGCTCATCGCTGAAAAAGATTGCCCGGGAGAAGGCCGGCATAATCAAACCGTCGGTGCCGCATCTGATCGGTCTGCTGCCGTCCGAAGCAGAACAGGTCATGCGGCAGCAGTGCCAAAAGCGGGGAGCGCCGTTTTCCCGGCTGATGCGCAAGGAATTCATGATTCATAGTCAGACAATGCAGTTGGACTTTAACTCCAACGGGCTGGTCTTTGAGAAACTTTCTCCTTGCCTGTATGGGCTGCATCAGTTAAAAAACTCCGCCCTGGCGCTAAAAGCTGTATCAATCTTAAACGAGGATGGTTTGTCGATTTCAAAAGAAGCTGCGCAAGAAGGGCTTGAGCGGACGCACTGGCCAGGTCGGTTTCAGGTAATTGAGCGCCGGGGAAGACCGACCCTGGTGTTTGACGTCTGTCATAATGCTCCCGGCGTAGCAGCCTTTGTGGAATCCTTTCAAATCAGATTCCCGGGCAAGAAGGCGTATGTCATTACAGGGTTTGTTAAGCGCAAAGAACACCAGGTGATGTTTGATTTGTTGGCGTCCATTACTCAGCAGTTTGCTGTCGTCCCGCTTAAGACAAAGCGTTCCACCGATCTGAAAGAGCTGTTTGCCGCCATCGACTGGCGTTCGGTACCGGTGCGGCGGTATGGTTCCCTGAGCACGGCCTATCGCCGGCTTTTGAAAACATGCCGGGTTGACGATACTATTGTTGTGATTGGGTCTCATTTTCTGGTAGGTGAATTCTTCGAAAAATTCGGATCGGGATGACCAAAACGAAAAAAACATCAGGGTCAAAAGCTTCCTCCGAGGCAAAAAGCACCGCCCGACCGAAAGGCACGGGAAAAACCGCTACGCGACCACGTCCTCGGGAAGAGTCGGAGCAAAGACTGGTCATACTGACCGAGACCAACCGGCAATTGAAACGTAAAATCTTTGACCTGTATACGATCTTTGAGATCAGCCGTAATTTCAACTCCGTCCTGGAATATCAAAGGCTGTTAGATTCCTTCATTCTGACCTCTCTGGCGCAGGTAGGCGCCGCTAAGGGATCTATCTTTCTCAAAGAGGATGGGCAAACCGGCAGATTTGTCATGGCGAAGAGCAAAGGATCCGGCCCCATGCCCGGCCCGAGGCTTTTCTTTGAAGTTGGCTCAAGGCTTCTGGAATACCTGACCAAGCTCAACCGACCGGTCGTCACCAAGGAGTTGATGACTGATCTGGCTGATGAAAATGAACTGACAATTATAGAGATGTTTTACCCCGGTTTGATGGTTCCCTTGATCTACCAGACACGCCTGAGCGGTCTTTTGCTTGTTTCCGATAAGGTCTCAGGGCGGGAGTTTCATGGGGATGATATGGAATTTCTCTCCATCCTCGGCAACCAGATTTCGGTAGCCATTGAAAACGCGCGGTTGTACGACGCGGAAAAGAAAGCCACCGAGCAGCTTCGAGCGGCTCAACAACAATTGGTGGACTCCGAGCGCCTGGCGGCCTTGGGTGAAATGTCGGCCAAGGTTGCCCACGAAATCAACAATCCGCTGGGGATAATAAAGAACTACCTGCTGTTGATCAAGCGCTCGATACGTGACAATGTCCAGGGACAAAACTACACCGATGTTGTCAGCCAGGAGATTTCCCGCATAGCGCGAATCGTGCGAGAGCTGTTGGATTTCCACCGTCCCACCGGCCTGGCGCTTGAGCAAACCGACGTCGCCTCGGTGATCGACGAGGTCTTGCTGCTTATGGAACAGCAGTGTGGTAAGTACAAAATCGAATTGGTTCGCCGTTTCGACCCCAACTGTCCGCCGGTGGAAGCATCGCCGGAACACCTCAAACAGGTTTTCTTGAATCTGATTATTAATGCCTGCGATGCCATGCCGGACGGCGGCACCCTCGAGATCAGTGTGAAAACAATAGAGAACGACCTTTCTATTAGATTCAGCGACAGCGGCCCGGGTATTCCCATAGATCTGCTCCCTCGTATTTTCGAGCCCTTTTTTTCCACTAAAGAATCCGACAAAGGAAGCGGGCTGGGGCTTTCGGTCTGCTACGGCATCATTAAAAAACACAGGGGGTCGATAACATATAGGAACACCGACAGCGGCGGATGCTTTGAGATCCTTTTACCTACAGGCGGTAAGCGGCAGGAAGATGACTAAGGCTGGTGAGAAAATCATCGTCATCGACGACGAAAAGCGGATGTGCGATTCTCTCACGGCGCTGTTGAGCGACGATGGGTATGAGGTCAATGCCTTTCAAGACTCGCCGAAAGCAGCGGCCGCCATCCGCAGTGAGAAAGTCGACCTTGTCATCACCGATATCAAGATGCCCGAGATGGACGGGCTGCAGATCTTGCAGGTGGTCAGAGAGGTCGACGAGGACATCCCGGTTATTCTTATGACCGGGTACGCCTCCCTTGAGTCGGCCGTCGAAGCGGTATCCCATGGCGCCTACGACTATCTTCTCAAGCCGGTAGAGTTTACCCACCTGCAACTGGCTGTCAATCGCGCTATGGAAAAGCGAAGATCCGACCTGGCCCGGCTGCAACTACTCCAGGAGCTGAAATTGTCGAACCTGATTCTGCACCGCCGCATCGCCGAACTGAACGCACTGTACGAAGCGGGCAAATCGATCGGCTCAGCGGCCAATCTCAAGGAGCTGCTGAAGCAGATCGTGGCCCTGGCCTCATCGGTAACTGACGCGCAGGTCGGCTCCATCATGCTGCTGGACGAAAGAGAGCAGTATCTGACCATCGAAGCGGCCATCGGGCTGGACCAGCAGGTCATCGACCGGACCCGGCTTTCGGTTGGTGAGTCTATCGCCGGCTACGTGGCCAAAAACGGAGAACCGTTGATTGTCGAGGATGTTGAGCGCGACGAGCGGTTCCAAAGGATCAGCCAGGAAAAGTACGGCGCAGCGTCTTTGCTGTGCGCCCCGTTGACAATCAAGAACAAGGTAATCGGCGTCATCAACATGGCCAACAAGGAAGGTGGAGAAATCTTTACTAAGAACGATCTGCGCCTGCTGACCACTTTTGCGTCGCAGGCGGCGGTCGCGGTCGATGATGCCAACCAGTTTGAGAAAAACCGACGACGCCTGATTGAGTTTGAGATCCTCCACGAGGTCTCCGCCGAACTGCCCAATATCCAGTCGATGCATGATTTTCGCTACATTCTCGTAGAGAAGCTGAAACGCGTTTTCCCGATCGACTACTCCATCTGGTTCAACTGGGACAGCCGCCGCCGAATGCTGTTGCCCGACAGCGCCGCAGGCAGAACCGACATCCCATTAACTGAGAGCGGAGGAATTGATCTGCGCAAGGTCAGTCGCGAGAGCATCTCTCTGGCGTCCGTTGACTTGAAAAGGTTTGACTTAAACGACATTCCTGAACTGTCGACTTTCATCGCCGATCACCTGTCAAAAAACAAATACTTCCCAGCGCCTGAACAGGCCTATATGGCAATCCCCATCATGCGCTATGGAGAGCCGGCATACATCTTTTATCTGGGCGCGGACAGTGAGCAGCCATACAGCGATGATGATATTTTGCTGGCCCGGCTGGTCATTTCGCAGGCGGCGCTCCTTTTTGAAAAAGAAAAAACCCTACTGAATGCCACCCGCCTGTTGACGATGGGCAACATGATTTCGGAAATATCCCACGATCTGCGCAGGCCGCTGACCTCCATTAAGGGCAGTCTACAGATCCTCAAGCAGCGCTGGCCTGAAATAGAGAAGTCGGACCTGCTCAAGCTGGCTGAAGGTGAGGTGTACCGCATGAACGAGTTGGTTCGGGAACTGGTGGACTTTTCCAATCCCAACAAATACGAAACGGAAAGGTTGGATCTCAGACAGATCATAACGCGCGCCTCGGAGTTTGTCGGACCTGATATGCGCAAGCATGGAATTGAATTCAGCGCCGTGTTTGAGAATGCCGATTGGGAAGTTATTGTCAATAAGAATCAAATCTTGGAAGCTCTGTTGAACCTGTTTATCAACGCTATCGACGCTATGCCAGAGGGAGGGAAGCTTTCGGTGCACGGCCTGGTGGAAAAACCGGAACATAAAAAGAACGACTACCTCGCCCTGCGAATAAGCGACACCGGCGTTGGTATCAACAAGGAAAATCTATCAAAGGTCTTTGATCGCTATTACACCACGAAGAAGACCGGCACCGGGCTTGGGCTGGCTGTCGTTGAGCGTATTGTCTCCGCGCACAGCGGCACGTTCAAGGTTGCATCGACAGGGGGTAAGGGGACGACGTTTACATTTTATCTCCCGTACAATAGCCGGTAAAAGTGGCGGTGCCAAGGCACCCTTATTACCAAGTTGCATTTGTGAGGAACCAGGTTGGGCGGACCTACGCCCCCTCCGGCAGGGCGACCATGCGGTCAAGCTCCCGGGGGATGTCGTCCTTGTCCAGTTTACGGACGGAGATGGTCGTGCGGTCGTGGCGGTCGGTGGTCTTCTCAGCGACATAATGATGGTCTGCCGCACGGGCTATCTGATGCAGGTGGGTTATAACGATGATCTGGCAATCCTCTGAAAGCTTCTTGAGCTTTTTGCCGACCTCGGTGGCGGTTCTGCCGCCGATACCGGAGTCAACTTCGTCAAAGACCAACAGCGAGTGTGAAAGTCGGCTGTTCTGCCGTTCGGCCGATTTCAATGCCAGTAGGACGCGTGAAATCTCCCCGCCTGAAGCCGTTTTGACCAGTGACTTCAACGGCGCGCCGGGATTGGCGGAAAAAAGGAAGCGCCCTTTTTCAAGGCCGTGTGCATGCGGCCGCACCACTCGACCGTTGAGAAGAATACCCCCGGCATCATCGTCATAGAGAAACTCAAATTCAAAGTTGCAGTTATCAATGGCAAGTTCCACCAGTTCGTTGATGACCAATTTTCGCAAGCGGCGTGCCGCCTTCGTGCGGGCTTCAGAAAGAGCTACCGCCTTTTCGGAATAGTCTTTGTACAGCCGGTCATTTTCCTTTTCCAAACTGTCTATGAAACTGTCTATGTCCGGTCGGTCTTTTAACTTTTCGTCTATTTCCACCAGTGTTTTCAACACCGCCTCCTCGGAGCCGCCGTACTTTTTCTTGAGGTTGTAAATCTCGTCAAGACGCAGGTTGATTTCTTCAATGCGCTGGGGGTTGTCCTGAATTGAGGAGCCATACTGCTGGACAAAGCGGCGCATCTCCTCGACCTGGAATTCTATCTCGGCCAGGGTCTCCATCTGTTTTTGCAGGGAGCTGTCGATAGCCGCCATGCGGTCAAGCTCCTTTCGAGCCAGACCGAGAAGGTTGGAGATAGAGCTGTCGTCGGCGTCAAGAGTTTGCTGAACCATCTCGGCTGATGCCATCAGAGAGCGGGCCGAGTCGAGAATCTTCCGTTCATTGACAAGCTCCTCCTCTTCGCCGACGCGAAGGCGCGCCTTTTCAATTTCAGTCTTCTGAAACAGCAGCAACTCGCGATCCCGTTTGAGCTGCTCCCGTTTGCCTTTGATGTTGACCAACTCCGCGGAGACTTTTTGCCACTCGGAAAATACCTGCGCCACTTCCTCTCGCAGCGGCTCAAGGGAGGCAAAGCGGTCGAGAAAGGCTAGATGGTTGTCTTCGTTCATCAACATCTGGTTGGCATGCTGCCCCAAAATTTCAGCCATTGGGGCTGTGATCCGTCTCAGTTGAGAAAGAGAAGCTTGCTTCCCGTTGATTTTCGCTTTTGATGTCCCATCGGCAGCAAGTTCGCGGCAAACGTCAATCAAATCATTGCTACTCTCTGATGACGACTCTCTGGCGAAGCCATGGGGCACACTGGATAGATCAAAGGTAGCACAGACAACAGCGCTGTCAGCGCCGTGGTGGACGAATTCCCTGTCGGCCCGCTCACCCAGGGCGAGGGCAAGGGCGGTGACGATAATCGATTTCCCGGCACCGGTCTCGCCGGTTAGGACCGACAGTCCCGGCTCAAACGTTAACTCGACGCTGTCAACCAACGCGATGTTTTCAATCTTGAGTTTAGTCAGCATACAGACCGTGATCTTTCATTTCCTGGAGAATCCGGTTTGCCTCCTCGTGGTTGCCTTCCGCTTCCGCTCTGGAAAGTTCCTGCCGCAGCTTGGCTCTGATCCGTTTTTGTTTTCCCTCAATGATCTGCTTTACCAACTTCCTCGTTTCCCCTTCGAGTTGACTGGGGTCCCACTCGGTGGAGGCGATTTCTGTAACCAGAGAAGCAAACTCCGAATCCTTGGCATTGTCAACGAGAACCTTGGCGTCGACGGCGCCCGCCGTTTGATATTGATTAATCATCGCACTATACAAACGTGACAGCTCATGCGACTCGAAATCATCGGGTGAGATATTTTCGAATATGCTGTCTATCGAGCCCGGGTTGTTAAACAACAGGGAGAGAAAACCGATTTCAATCGGACTGTGCTTTCTTTTCGGCTCATCATCAGGGGCTGTCGCCCGCCAGTCCTTCGTAGGGACCTTCTGGAGGAGTTGAACGTCGACCCCAAGAGTCTCCGCCGCCTCGGCAAAATAGAGACTCCGGCGGGTAGGATCGCTGATCTTGCTGCCCAGAGCACCTAACTCCTTAACTAACCGCTCCTTGCCGATTATGCCGGAGGCCCCGATGTCGAGGCCCTTGGTGCGAAACTGGATGAATCCAAGAGCCTCATGCTGCAGCTTTTCGATTCCATCCACCCCTTGCCCGGTTGCAATCGAATCGGGGTCTTCGCCGGCAGGGGGGACAATCACCTTGACCTCAAGGCCGGCCTCGAAGAGGGAATCGACAGAGCGCAGAGCGGCGTTTTGACCGGCTGTATCGGCGTCGAAAAAGAGGTAAACCTCCTCGGCGAAGCGTGCCAGAAGCCGCGCCTGCTGCAGGGTGAAGGCGGTGCCGGAGGAAGCTACCACGTTTTTCACTCCCACCTGCCATAGCGAAATAAAATCAAAGTACCCCTCCACAACAAACACACTCGCAGGCGAAGCCTGTCTTATATGGTCCTTCGAGAAATTGAGGCCGTATAGAACGTTTCCTTTCACGTAGAGGGGTGTTTCCGGGGAGTTTACATACTTGGCCGGTTCGCCTTTTTTCAGTGTTCTACCGCCAAAGGCAATCGGTTTCTGGCTTAGATTGAAGATGGGGAACATCAGCCGCTGCCGAAAGCGGTCGAAGTAATTGCCCTTGGTTTCGGAGCGAATTGACAAACCAGCCTTTTCCAAGTCTTCAGAGTTGAGTCCCTTCCCGGCGGCATATTGCATCAACCCATCCCAGGCCTCTCCCGCCAGGCCGAGCTTGAACTGCGCGATAGTCTCGTCAATGATTCCCCTTTTCCCCTTCAAATAGTTCTGGAGGACTTCCCGGTACTTCGGCTCATAAAGAAGATGATGAAAGTAGTCAAGAGCAACCTGGTTGCCGTAGCTGATTCGTTCGAGGAATTCTCGTTTCACATCGGAGCCGGCCTCCTCGCGGATGGTGATATTGGCGCGGCGAGCCAGGTCGCGGACAGCTTCGATAAACGACATTTTCTCGTGTTCCATAAGGAAGGTGAACACCGTGCCACCTTTGCCGCACCCGAAGCAGTAGTACAGTTGCTTGTCCGGGGAGACGGAAAACGAGGGGGTCTTTTCCGTATGAAAAGGACAGACGGCGAGATACCTGCGGCCCTTCTTTTTCAACCTGACGAATTCACCGATAATCTGAACAATATCGGTCGCCTGCCGCACCTGTTCGATAATTTCGGGGGGGATCATATTAGTCTTTCAACTTGGCAATCGTCACTCCGGCGCCTCCCTCGTTCCAATCCCCGAGCCTCAGCGACACCACCTCCGGGTGGTTTTTCAAGTATTGTGTGAGTGTCCGGCGCAGCGCTCCGGTTCCTTTTCCATGGACAATATATACCTGGCTGAAACCGGCGACAACGGCCCGGTCGAGGAATCTTTCTAAACTTTCCAGAGCTTCCTCGGCCGTCATACCTCGCAGGTGAATTTCAGGTTTTTCCGTTTCTTCCACGAAATAGCTGGTGGTCCGCTGTGATCGTTTCTTGTCTGAAGACAGGGTTATCTTTCTGAGATTTCTCAGGGCCACCGTTGTGAAGATATTGCCGACCTTCACCTTGGCGCGGTCGTTGCCAAGCAACTGCTCGATTTCCCCTTGCTGCTGGAGGGTGAGAATCTCAACTATATCCCCTTTGCTGAAGATGGCGCCGTCCGGCTCCTCTGGCTCAAGGCGGGACTGGAGCTCCTTTATTTTCTTTTCCCTTTGTTGAAGATTGCGGTGGAACTCTTTGACCGCCATTTTTGAGGCCTGGGATTTCCTGATATCAGCGACCAGCTTTTCAATCTCGCGGCGCGTTTGCTCAAGATACTCTTCCGTTTCAACCAGCGCCTTTTTCCTTTCCTGTTGAATATCCGTTTTCAGGCGGTCGGACTGAGTGCGATAGTATTCCTCCAGTTGCCGGGCTTTGGTCAGGCGCTCGGTCAACTCCGTCCTGTCCTGCTTGAGCGTAGCCAATTCTGTTTGAAGCGACGCGATCAACGTATCGAGCGACTTTTCGGTGTCGCCCACCAGCGACGATGCCTCCCGACAGACCTCTTCGGGCAAACCGAGGCGGCCGGCGATTTCCACGGCGTACGACGAACCAGGGATGCCGAGGTAGAGCCGGTAGGTGGGGGCCAATGTCCGGCGATCAAACTCCAGGGAAGCATTTTCTATCTCAGGATGCTCCGTGGCCAGCGTTTTCAACTGTGAGTAGTGAGTGGTGGCAAGAAGCTTGGCTCCCTTTTTGACACCATACAGGATAATTGACTCGGCCAGGGCGGCGCCTTCTTTCGGATCGGTTCCGACACCTATTTCGTCAAATAGAAGCAACGCCGTTGCCGAGGCGCCGGCCAGACCGTGGACGATGTTTCTCATGTGTGAAGAAAAGGTAGAAAGAGACAGCTCAATCGACTGCTCGTCCCCGATGTCGGCAAAGAGGCTTTCAAAAATGCCGATAGTCGACTTTTCGCTGGCGGAGATATGCAGGCCGGACTGTGCCATTAGAATCGACAGCCCGACCGTCTTGAGAGTGATGGTCTTGCCGCCGGTGTTGGGGCCGGTTACCAGCACGGCCTGACGAGCGCTGTTCAAACCGATAGTGGTCGGCACAACCTTTTCTACGTCCGCGTACTGGACAATCAAAAGGGGGTGACGAGCTTCGACCAGTTCAAAAGCCGGTTCGTTTGCAATAGCCGGTTGATTCCCCTTGATCTCATTTGAAAACTTGGCACAGGCGTAGATGGCGTCGAGCTTGCCGATAAGACGGGTATTCTCCAGAAGAGGTTCGGAGCGCGCTGCGATCTCAGCGGTGAGCGCCCGAAGGATACGGTCCAGCTCGAGCCGTTCCTCCTGCATCAGCAGGTTTATCCGGTTGTTCAGTTCAACCGTTTGCTCCGGCTCAATGAACAGGGTCGCCCCGGACTGACTGCGGTCATGAAGAATGCCGCGGCCGGTGTGGTACTGGCTGGTGGGAATGGGGATCACGTAGCGGCCGTTGCGTATCGTGATTACGTCGTCCTGCCAGCCGGCCTGTTTCTGATGACTGGCGAGAATGCGTTCCAGGCGGTTCACGATTTTCCGCTTGCTTTCAGCCAGTTCCAAACGGACGCTTTTGAGTTTCGATGAAGCGCTGTCCTTTATCTCGCCCTCTTCGTCGATCACCCGACGAATCTCTTTCTTGAGTTCCGGGAAGGCCCGCATCTGCGTGAGATACTCGGCGATAGCCGGGAACTTGTCACGCCCCTCCTTGTCATAGCCGTTAATTTCGATAGAGACCTCGACCAGCTCAAGAAGCAACAGAATCTCTTTCGGTTCGAGGAAAATCCCTTCCACCTGCGATTTTTCAAGCAACCCACGGCAGTCTTCCAGCCGGTACAGAGGGAAAGCCAGGCCGAAGTTGATAATGTCCTTCATCTGGGAGATTTCGGTCAGTCTCAGTTCGATCTGCCACCGGTCAAACAGCGGTTGAATTTGACAGATTTCCTCCCTACCGAACGGGGTGCGGCATTTCCCTTCGATCAGGGATATGATTTTGGGAAACTCAAGGGTGTCGATAGTGTGTTCGTTTATCATAACCGCGCCGGATAATAACGTTTTTTAGTTGTTTTGGTGCAAATAGCATTTCTCGCGTAAGGGGCGGCCTTGTGTCGCCCCATTGATGCACCCTTGCCGTCGGCAGGGGCAAGCCCTGCCGCTACGTGGGGTAAAATATGTAACTACTCAATCAAAAACTCATATAAGTTGCCGTTGCCAATAAAAAAGCCGACCGAAGTCGGCTGTAATATACAGACAGCAGGGCAGAATCAAAATCAATTTAGCTGTCGCCAAGGCCGGTGGTGAAGAACCGTCTCATCTGTTGCAGCACCTGGTACACCTCGACCCGGTCTTCATCCATCATGCCTCCTTTTGATTTACCCTTGGCCTGGGCCACCAGGAGGGCTCGCTCGATCTTATCCATGAAGTCCGGACTCTGGGGATGGACGACCGCCGTTCCCTCAAACATCAGGGGAATGGTCTTAGCCACGGCCGGCCCGAAAAACGACGATTCAAAGGCGGTGTAAAATTGGTTGGGAAGAGGCAGCAGAAAGACCAAAAAGGTCAAAAAGCCGATTGCCACCCAGCCACGCAGGAATCCAATTAGCGCCCCGCCCAGCTGGTCTCTCTTGCCGCTCCGTTTCAGGTCGGCAATCTTGTAAAACAGCAGACCGATCAGTTTGAAGGCGGCGTAGCTGATCGCCAGAAGAACGACAAAACTGAGAAAAGCCGACACCAGCGGTGAGCCGCCCAGTTGCTCGTAGACCCAGACGGCGAAGTTGTCGATGTAGGCGACGGAGAAAATTATCGCCACGAAAAAGACGACAAATGCCATAAGCTCACGGATCAGTCCCTTCTTTGATCCGATGATTACCGAGACCAAAAGCAATACCAACAAAATGGCGTCTATCCAGTTCATACAAATGTACTCCTGCTCGGAGTTGGTTTACTTAACCCAATATAGAAAGTTTCAAACTTTTTTGGCAAGGATTTCTATGGCCAGTTTATTGACTATTTTACCGTCGGCCTGCCCTTTGATTTTGGGCATTACCAGCTTCATGAGCTGAGCACTGCGATAACGTCCTCGTCGGTCAACTCGTCCCCCTTGTCGATCTGCTTGTACTTGAGGTCAGATTTAAGGCCCCGAAGCAGCGTGAGCCTTTCTCACCCGCCTTCAGGGCCTGTATCATATCCTGGTTTATCTTTTCAAACAGAGACATTAGTCCAGGTCATATTTTTCTTTCAAGCGCCGAGCTTTCCGCTTGGCGGCAGCCAGTTTGCGTTTCTTGGCATCGGACGGTTTTTCAAAGTGCTGGTGCTTCTTGATGTCCGTCAAAATGCCGGTCTTTTCGCAAAACTTGTTAAAACGGCGCAGGGCTCTTTCGAATGATTCGTCCTCACGTATTCTAACGCCGGTCAAACTATCACACCCCCCTTCACCGTTTTGATTATTTTAGATACACTCTTCATATTAATCATAATTATATTCAATTATATGCACTCTGTCAACAGATTAATCGACATTTAGCGGCTTTTCGACATATTTCAAGCGGATATTCCCTCGACGCGTAGGGCACGGCCTCGTGTCGCGCCACCCTTCGACTCCGTCCGACAGGGCCGGACCTGGACGGCTCAGGGTGACAATTTGGCGTGCCAAAGAGAAAATGCTATTCAATAAACTTCAAATTCTCCGCCCCGCGGTCGGACATAAAGTGGTAGTGGATGTGATCGATCTCCTGGCAGTAGCCGTTGTTGATTATCACCCGGAAATGGTCGGTGATGCCCAGTTTTTCGGCGATCATTTTGGCGTATTTATTCAGCATATTAAGAGTTTCCGGTGGAGCTTCGTAGAAGTTTTTCGTCACCACTTTGGGAATTATCAGCAAATGCACCGGCGCCCGGGGGTAATGGTCGGCGATAACGATCACCTGGTCGTCTTCAAAGAATATCTTGGCCGGCAATTCCCGGTTTATGATGCGCTCGAATATGGTTGGCACGGAGCGATTATAGCCGACGTCATCTAGTTAGGCAACTGAAATCTCCTGTTCTCAATGTGCCTCTTGCCAATCGGCGGTGTTTTTGGTACTTTATTTTGTTAAGGTCTGCCGAAAGAGAATAGTGTACCTGGAAGATAAAGGAGACTTGTGGCATGTCCGGTCATTCAAAATGGGCGAGAATCAAGAGGAAAAAGGGTAAGACTGATGCCGAGCGCGGTCGGATGTTCACCCGCCATATCAAGGAGATAACGATAGCCGCTCGCGACGGTGGCGGCGATCCGGACGGCAACCCCAGGCTGCGCTCTGCAATTGCCGCGGCCAAGGCGGTCAACATGCCGGCCGACAACATCAAGCGGGCGATCCAGAAAGGTACCGGGGAACTGCCGGGGGTCACCTACGAATCGGTCACCTACGAAGGCTATGGCCCCGGCGGGGTGGCCATCTACATGGAAATCATGACCGACAACAAGAAGCGCGCTGTTGCGGAACTGCGCCACATTCTCTCCAAGTACGGCGGCAATTTAGGCGCCAACGGCTGCGTGGCCTGGATGTTTGATAAGAAGGGGGTTATCACGATAGAGCTGGACGTCGTTGACGAAGACACCCTGATAGAAGTCGCGACCGAAGCCGGCGCCGAAGATATCACCACCGAAGCCGGCTCATACGAGGTACTGACTCAGCCCGAAGATATCGACACCGTTCGCTCCGCGGTCGAGGCTAAAGAGATTCCGATGGTCTCCGCCGAGGTAGTAATGCGGCCGAAAAACTCGGTCAACCTGGAAAAGGAGTCGCAGGCCAACTCGATGCTGAAAATGTATGAGCTGCTGGAAGAATGCGACGACGTCCAGAAAATCTACTCCAACTTCGACATCGACGAGGCGTTGCTGGAGAAGCTGGCGTAGGGCGGCGCGGCCACTTTTATGTACCTTTATGTCGGGTTTCTCCCCGCCTGAGGCGGGTCGAAACCCCTGTGATTTCGACACGGCAAATGTAGACATCTGCCGGTCACAAAAATAGTGGAAATGCTTCTCACTTCGCAGTTTCCATCCAAACTGTGCAGCTACCGGTTGCACAATCGGACAGAATCTCCGATATTAGTACAGTTGGTCTCGTTGTACCATCAGTGACTATACACAGAAAGGAGTATTAACATCATGATCATACGCCGCATGGTCGTTTCATTGCTTCCGTTTGTCTTTGCTGCTCTTATCTGGATGCAGGCACACCAAACGGCTCAAGCGGCACCAAACCCGATTTCCTATCAGGGACGGCTTACCGATTCCACCGGGGTCGCGGTGCCCGATTCTTCCTACTGGGTTGTCTTCGGCATCTATGCTGACTCAACCGTGGAAACCTCACTCTGGGAAGAGAGCGCAACGATAATGACCCGTGACGGATTGTTTTCACATCAGCTCGGGTCACTGACCTCCTTGCCTCAGTCAATATTTCAGGATAATGATCGGCTGTACCTTGAGGTTGCTATTCAGGGGGAAACAGTGTTTCCCAGAACCAGGCTCTCCAGTGTCCCCTACGCGCGGACGGCGGCGAACCTAAGCGTTATGGATACCAGTGGCACGCCGGCAATTAAGACCTATGCCGACAGTCATCAGATCTCAATCTTTGGGTACGAGGGAGATGCCACGCTGGTTCTGCGCGGCGGGATTGTCGGTGACGAGGCGGCGGTGCTGCCCGACTCCTCCATCAACTCTATTGAAATGCTGGATGAACCTGGGATAGCTGTAGAGACCAACAGTTCGCTGATTCCTCTGCCCACCGGCGTTATGACGGACCTGGTGACGGTTGAGATAACTATTCCAACCGACGGTTACATTGTGCTGCACGGCAAATGTTATGTTCTGTTGAGTGGCACCACCGGCCCGAACAGTGCGATCGTGCAAATCGACGAAAACGAGGGGGGTAGCTCCCAATTTCCGTATTACACCCAAGCCGGTTTAGGGGGATATGTCAACACCTCAACGAACTACTTCCCTGTCTATGTCACCCGAACCTACTACAAAGCGGCAGGGTCGTACACTTTTCGAATGGAAGGTCGGGCATCGAACCCTCTTCCGGCAGAAGCGAAAACCTGGGATCACATCCTCACCGCCGTATTTTATCCGACCAGCTATGAGGGAGTCAAACAAATCTCATCGGAACCCGGCGACCACCCGGAGGCCGTCCCGATAATCATCGAGGAGTCAACTAACCCCGGCCGCAGCGGGACCTACTACGAGATGGATCTGCGCTACTATGAACGGCAAGCGAAGGCCGCGAGGAAGACGCAAAAAGCTAAAGATAGTCAAAGCGATGATTAGTAATATAGGTTTTTGGTTGAGACAACTCATATCTCAATCGCGTAGCGGCGGGGCTTGTCCCTGCCGATGGTGAGCACCCATTAGACGGGGCGACACAAGGCCGCCCCCTACGCGGGAGAAACGGTTTGTATTGCTACAACCCAAAAATGATATAATTCGCGGTAAAGGTCTAACCTATTTCAGCAGTATCATTTTCTTCGAACTGACGCGATCATTAACCTGCAATCGGTAAAAGTAGATCCCGCTGGCAACTTTTTCTCCGGAGTGATCAGTGCCGTTCCAGTAAGCTCTAAAGTCCCCGGCCGGTTTCTCTTGGTCAACCAGAATGTTGACCCGCTGACCGAGAACATTGTACACGACAATTTCAACTTGGGAGTTGGTCTGGAGACTGTAACCTATGGACGTGCCGGCATTAAAAGGGTTGGGATAGTTCTGGGAGAGAACAAAGCCGGACGCCAGCGGTTCCGACTCGGGAGTCGGCTGTGCGGCATCCGTAAGACGGTAAATGTGTATCGACCCGCCGCTGGAAGTTGCCAGAACGTTTCCTTCAACGTCGAGAAAAGAGCCTCCCCGCCCTCCATATTCGACGAGATCAGGTATGGCGCCCTCCAGATTATAAATTCCGACGCCGCTCGGTCCCACGGTATATAGCTTGTCACTCCATCTGACCGCGTCCAGAACCGGGATGGGCAGTGTGATGGCCCTTATAAGTTCAGGAATCGCTGGATTGGAATAGTCGAACAGAAGCATTTCATCCTTCACGAATACCACCAGCCGACCGTCGATCGCCATAATCTTCGCCGGTGTTCCCGCCAAGTCTGTCACCGATTGGAACTCAATCTCGAACGATTCGGTAATCTTGTAAAACCAGAGCTGATTTTTTTGGGTACCAACGAACAAAAGCGAATCATAAACCAGGGCCGCCGTAATACGGCCTATGAACTCCCAGGTACCGGCATGATAGATCCCCGAGGAATCGGTAACTGCAAAGACTTGTATATTCATTTCCCCAACGCCCAGCAAGAGGCGAACCGTGTCTATCTTCTGTTCACAGTACTGGATGTCGGTAACGGCAGTGTCACCGACAAAAACGGATCTTTCTATATGGAAGGAGTCAGGATTGGAACTTTTGTCAATAAAAACCACTCTGCGCAACGTCTCGTAGAAGACGATCAGGGTATCGCCATTGTGGTCGATCGCTCTCACATCCGCCAAGCTGTCATATATGGCATACTCAAACTGAGGTTCTACGGGAGTATTAACGGAGTAGACTCTAATCGGGTCAGCGGCGCCACCGGTAAAGAGCTTGCCGTTATGCAGCACAACATCACTTATCGGCCCGGAGGGATACAGTCCCGACCTCGAATATCCGGGTTCTCTCAGGTCGTAGAGTGTCAAGCCTCCATCAGTGCGCGGCAAGAGCAGATGATACTGTTCATTGAGAACGAAAACGTCGCCGTCAATCAGGTTTTGGGATATGGGCAGAGAAGTGCGCTGGGTAGGGTCGTGGCGGACAACCAGGTACATAAAACGGTAATTGAGAAAAACAAAGAGGGTATCAGTGATAAATATCCTCAGAGGATGGTCAATGCCGACAATAGAATCTACAATCCCCGATCCGGTAAGCCCAAATTCGCCGAAAAGGATACCCCTGGTCGCCGTTGAGATAACCACCAGGGATTCGGTTTTCAGAAACGAAGTGGCTTGAAAAGGTATCCACAAATAATCGATGAATTGTCCGAATCCCGGTCCCGACAGATCATAGCGCATAATACCGTTATACCGATCGAGGGCGTACAGCGTGTCGTCATGGACTTCAAGCTGCGTCATGAGAATGCCGGTCAGGCTGGAGTCGATAAACTCTACCGATTCGAAATCGTCCAGAGCAAACCGCCGGATGCCTTCGAACCAGGTCGATAGGTATATGTCTTCTCCGTGCAAAACAAAATCTGAGAACGGCATCCCCGGATCAATCGTCCCCAGATGGGGTAACTGGGGCAAGCCATTCAGACTGTAGAAGACAATCATGTCATCGGAGGTCCTGACCATCAGAAGCGTGTCTTGCCGTTTGAGGGATACCGGTTCGAATTCTGTAAGGAGGATATTTATTGGCACAAACGAAAGCAGGGTATCGTCGTATCGACAGACGACAATTGCTCCCGGACCTAGGCCGACGGCAAAGCCGTCGATCATGGAGACGGCGGTAAACTCGTTCCACAGTATGGTATAGTCCGGCCCCTCGGCCAGATCCGCGTTCGCAGAGGGAGCGCCAAAAAGCAGCAGCAGTATTACAACCGGGGTGTATCTCACTTAATCAACAGCATCTTATTGGTGCGCGCCGACTCACCGGCCTTCAGGCGGTAAAAATAAATCCCAGAGGCAAAACCCGAACCATCGAATTCAATCTCATGCCTGCCGGCGCTCAACTCCCGGTCAACAACGGTAGCCACTTTCTGGCCAAGAATGTTGTAAATGTCTACCCTGACTGCCGACCGAACGGGGAGATCGAAGCGTATCGTTGTACTGGGATTAAACGGATTGGGGTAATTCTGGTACAGGGCTATAGTGGCTGGCAGAATGGGACGGTCATCATCGACATCGGTGGGGATTCGCGACGGGGGAAGAATGTTGCTGTTTAAGTTATCCATGAGGAAGCGGCCGGTGTTGTAGCCGTCATCAATGGAAGCGTCAAAGTTCCACGCCAGCAGTTCGTTGCCATCACTGATCAAGACCAGTTCAACCAGTCCGTCACCGTCGATATCATCGACCAACGGAGCATAGCGCGTCGAAAACACCCGTGCCGACCGCGCCGGGGTGGTAATCGGCCAGCCCGGCAACGGCTGGGCCAGGTGATCGAGAATATAGACTCTCTCCGGGCCGGTAGCGGGGAGGAGGTACCCACTGCGTATGATGATCTCCGGATATTCATCACCGGTGAGGTTGGCTACCGTGGGCGTGCCAAACGTAACCGGCTCCAAAAAGGCTTCTCCCGCCGGTCTGCCCTCCCGCTGAAGGTAGGGAGTGCCGTCAGCTTTGAAGATATAAAGAGCGGCAATGTCGTATTCAAAAAAGGTGCATAGAATCTCGGGGGTGCCGTCAAGGTCCAGATCAGCCGCGATTGGGTACGATCCGATCCACTGCGCCACATCAGGAAGGTCGACCGGCCAGCCGGGAAGATCATCGACCCCATTTGTTTTTACCCAGATGCGGGGCATGAATATGGTATCATAGCCAGCAGTGATAATCTCGGGCAACTCGTCGCCGTTAAGATCAGCCAGGACAGTTCCATAGACGTTCCGGATATTGACAACCAGCGAACTGTCCATGTCGAACGCCGGCTGACCGTTGGCGCCTTGGAAAATACCTAAGCCGGTATGCGGATACGGGGACGTAAAGGAAGCTACCACCTCGAAAAGATCGTCACCATTCAGATCCATGGCGGTAACAAAAGGAGAGTTGCTTCCTCCCACCCCGTGCGCTTCCGAAACCCTGGCCTCCATCGAGGCAAAAAATCCTCCCAGCGAATAGAAATACGAGTCCCCGTTGAATCGATAGGCCAGTATCTCCCCATGCTTGTTGATAATCAAAATACCCGAATCCGGAGTGGCGTTTCCTAATGTATCCCAGCGGAGTTGCCTGACTACCGGATTGGGATAAGCGTACTCGTAGGGTATCATCCCGGTATAGCATTGCTGCGGCCAGCCGCTTGCATACGAACCATCGTACTTGAAAACATGAATACCGCTGTCATTGGTGCAGATAATTTCATCCTGTCCGTCACGATCGACATCGTAGATGGCCGGCACACAGCGCATGTCCTGTGCCGGCAGAACCGGAAAGCCATCTACCATGGTGCCGTCATCACCTCTGAAGAGAAAGAGGCCGTTGCGGGTCCCCACGGCGACTTCCTTAATTCCGTCATGGTTCAAATCGCTGCAAACCGCCGTCATACCACCTCGACCTCCCAGCGACTGGGGCCATCCGGCCGCAAAGACAGACTTCACCCTCACTGATACCGAGTCAATTATCAAATCTGAAGCAAAGTACCCAAATAGGTAGGCAGTGAAATTGCCGGTGTCCGTACCTGACAACGACCAGCCAAACATCAGGGAATCAAAGAACTCCCCGGTGGAGGAATACAGGTGCACAAGTGCGCCACCCTCGTGCCTGAAGAAGATGGCCATGGAATCAAAATCAGGCCCATAGGCCGAGCCATAGATTGGAATGTGGTAATCAAGCTCCTGACCTGAAAGGGGGAAAGTTATCTCGGCATTATTCTGTCTGACGTGAACGAGGTTGGTGATCTGGCTCGATCCGAACTTGTCGGTAACCCTCAAATTGATATACCCTTCCACTGTCGTGTCGGTAAAGATGTAAATGAGCGAGTCAGCCGGGACACTGTTGCCCTCGGCCAGAAACTGCCACTCCTGCGAACCCAGCCCCACCGAGTACTCGAGCCGCCAACTTCCACTATAACCCGCAACCGGCGCGATTTTTATCGGGAAATCGCTCGTATACCTGCTCCGGCGGGTCGGTTCGGTGATATGCAATCCACCGTGCTGTAACAAGAATAGCGATGAATCTATATTAAGGTAGCCGTAACCGGATATCGTATCGGGGCCTATCAGGGTATCTCCGTTATGGAGCGGATCTATCAGGTCGGTGGCGCCGTAGAGGAGGATTTCTTCCAGTTCACTCAGCGTCAGGTCCGGCCTGAACGACAGGAGCAAAGCCGCCGCCCCGACGACCATGGGGGTTGCCATCGAGGTGCCGTCGGCCAGGTAGTACAGCGAATCGATTATTCTCACCTCCGGTTCCCGACCCGGATACGGCGCGTACATATCCGTACCTGCCGCTCGAAGCGAGAGGATGTCCAGGCCTGGTGCGACGATATCGATGTGAGAGCCGTACGTGGAGAAATCGGTCATATAACCATCAGAGTTGCCGGCTGCCACGACAAAGGTGGAGTCAAAGGCCGCCGGGAAAAAGCGCGTGTTATCGCCCGTGTTGCCGGGAGCGATACAGATCAAAACCCCGTTGTGGCGCGCAAAATCTATCGCCTCTCTCAGAACGGCCGACTCAAAGGGTGTCCCCCAACTGACATTGATAACCTGGGCGCCGGCGTTGACGGCGTACATGAGACCGGCGGCTCCCACGGCGGAGGTGGCGTTCGGTCGAATCTTGACCGCCATTACCTGAGCCCACGGCGCGATCCCCACCACGCCCTGCCCATCGGCGTTGGCCGCAACGATACCGGCAATATGTGTCCCATGACCATGCTCGTCGGTTGGGTCATTATCCCCGACGGGGTTAAAAAAGTCTATTACGTCACCGGAAACATCGTACCCGAGAGTATCGTCAACATAACCGTTGTGGTCATCATCGATGCCGTTGCCGGGGATTTCGTCCGGGTTTCTCCAGAACCTCCCCACAAACTCCGGATGAGTCGGGTCAACGCCGGTGTCGACAATAGCCACCACCACTTTGGTTGTCTCCGAGGGTGGGTAATCGTACTGATGTACGAGTCGTACGTCTTTGTCGGGTGTCCCGCTCTTGAGGGTCAAGTAATCGTTATAAGGGCCCGGCACACGCACGATTCCAAAGTATTCCTGCCCCGTATTGTGCAGGTACCACTGGTGGGGAAACAGGGCGTCAGGGGGCCAATCGAAAAACTCCAGATGGTAGTCCGGTTCGACATATTCAACGTTGCCCTTGCCTAAAGCCGCGACCACGTCAGCCGTTGAAGCTGTTTGGCTTGGATCATAAAAGACGTAGAACCGCTCCCAATTTTCGCTTCCGATCAGGTGGCTTTTGACCTTCAGCTGCGAAAGCTTCTCAAAGCGGTTCTCCTTGGCCAGGGCCTGTGTCAACCGGTTAAGGTCAGCTTTCTTGCTCAACTTTACAATGAATTTTCCCGGCACCGGCCCGGTCGGCCGGTCTGAACTGTAGGTTCCGCCAACCAGCAGGGATAGGACAAAAAGAGTCAAAAGCTGCCGTAGAGCTTTCTTCATGATTTCTACCCACATAGTTACGCTCGTGCCATTGGGAAGGCAGCAACGGGGAATCACTCTACATATAGACGCCTGCCGGCGATGGGATGTTTGATTCCTTCTAATGGTTTAAGATACTACAGATCAGAGGGTTGTCAAGGCCAAACTTTGTCGCGGCAACCGGGGGGCATATCTTTCGAAGGGTTTGTTGCCGAAGACCGCAGAATGGGCTAAAGGGAGCTGAGCAGTGGCGGAGCGGGCAAGCAGTATTTTGATTAGGTTGTCGGTCAATTTGATGGGTTTCAAAGTGGTGGCCGTAAGTTGGGAGAGAGCCTCTCCAACTCGGATATTACCCGGCCGCACTGGATCCGAACTTTTCCCTTGACGAATAAGATAGAGTTTAGTATCTTTAAAACGGAGTTTACACGGCAATATTCGTATGCGCGTCAACACTACCGCTTTTTGTCAGACACTAAGTCGGACATTGGCGGTGGGAAAGGCGATAGATGTCATGAAGTCAACAGTTATCGCTAATATAAACAGGAGGGCAAGGGAGATGAAGCAACTGTTATTACCGCTCACCTTTGTATCTTTAATGATGCTGTCATTTGCGCCGGCCTATGGCGTCAGCGAGATTGTTTTGGACCACGTGACCGGTCTCTACAACGGCGACACCATCAATGCCGGGTGTTCAATCGAATTTACATTCCGGCTAACCAATACCGATGGGAACAGTATCACCGGCTTCTGCAACGGTTTTCGGGTATGGACGCACCGAAACGGCGTCTATACCGACAACTTTAGCCCTATCACTGGTGATACCCTGCCACTTGGCTGGAACGACTTGTTCTGTCTCGGCGTCGGCATCTGGACAGTCAGCGTTGATGGGGTGGGAGAGGACACGGTCGGATTCGGCGGTGCTGGGATTATTGGGTGTCCGGGCATCCACGATGGTTTCGACGAGCAGGTCTGGTGGGTGAGGGCAACGCCCTACATGGACGGCGACACCCTGTGCATCGATTCGTCCTGGTTTCCTCCATGGGGTGAGTGGATATGGTCGACAACGGGTGGAACTGTCATTCCGGCTTGGTATGGACCCCACTGTTTCCTGGTTTGGCAATGCTGTGTGGGCATAAGGGGTAACGTCGATGGTCTGGCCGGGATCAACGTGGCCGACTTGGCCTATCTGGTGGCCTACCTCTTTGATAGTGGTCTGGCTCCTCCATGCTACGAAGAGGGTAATGCTGATGGAGACGATGGTATCAACGTGGTTGACCTGACCTACCTTGTAGACTACCTGTTCTTCAACGGTCCGGCGCCGCCGCCATGTCCGTAGGAGGCCTCGTGGGAATGTAACCAAAGGACGTAGGTCAAAACCCCTGTGGTTTTGACAAGAATGATAGCGAAAAGAATGTCCTGACCTACAGTAGCCGTGCGAACAGGAGGGAAAAGGAGATGAAACGTCTTGTATTTATACTCAGCTTTGCGTCTTTAATGATGCTGTCATTTGCGCCGACCCATGCCGTCAGCGAGATTGTTTTGGATGATGTAACCGGGCTCTACTCGGACGACGCTGTTAATGCCGGATGTTCAATCGAATTTACATTCCGGCTAACCAATACCGATGGAAACACTATCTACGGTTTCTGCAACGGCTTTCGGGTGTGGACCCATCGGTACGGCGCATACACCAACAACTTCGGGTCCGTATCCGGTGGTACCCTGCCACTTGGCTGGGACACCTTGTTCGATCTCGCCTTCTCTATCCACGCATTCAGCGTTGATGGGATGGGAGAGGACACGGTCGGATTCAGCGGCGCAAGGTTGATGGGCCCCGGTATCGCTGATGGTTTTGACCAGCAGGTCTGGTGGGTGAGGGCAACGCCCTACTGGGAGGGCGACGGCGATACCCTGTGCATCGATTCGTCCTGGTTTCCTCCGGGGGGCTCGTGGTTGTGGGCGACGACACCGGGCGGGACTATCTACCCGACCTGGTATGGCCCCCACTGTTTTTCTGTGTATGCCTGTCCCTGCGGTCCGCCGCATTTCACGAATTGCGTTGATAGTCTCATCTATCATCATTGCGACTGTGACACTGCCGAGTATACCTTCTGTGCTGATGACCCACTCTCTAATCCCCCGCACTATCCCCTCACCTTCAAGCTGCTTGAGGGCCCCGGGATGATCAACCAGATAAGTGATACCTGTGCCGTGTGGAGCTATGTGCCTTCGTCGTATGATTATGGCACTTCGCGGTCAATCACAGTGGAGGCTAGCGATCCTTATAACTGTGGTATCTGTACCGTTGACCTGATCTTCGCCAACGACGCGCCGGTCCTTACCGGCGGCTGTGGCGATACCGTAACAGTTTCTCCCGGACATACCGTTCAGCACCAGATGTCTGCTGATTCAGTGGACTGTGACCCGCTCAACTTCTACATTGCCGGCGTCAGCCCACAGCCATCAATTGGCAGCAGCTATGGTATTGATAACACCGGTCTTGTTACCTATAACACCAGCTTTCTTGACTCCTCGAAGGTTTTCCGCTTTGACATCTGTGTGGCCGACGAGCTGGAAACTGACTGCTGCTCCGTGTATTTTCATGTTACTGGTACCTGCTGCCAGGTTCGGGGTAATGCCGATGGCCAGGGTGGGATCAACGTGGCCGACTTGGCCTATCTGGTGTCCTACCTCTTTGATGGTGGTCTGGCTCCTCCATGCTACGAAGAGGGTAATGCTGACGGGGAGGGTGGGATTAACGTAGCCGACCTGACCTACCTTGTAGACTACCTGTTCTTCAACGGTCCGGCGCCGCCGCCGTGCCCGTAGGCAGTACAGGATCGTCAGGGCATAACCAGCTTTCGACTTGTAGGTCAAGGCCCTTGTACGGCTGTGCCGTAACGTCAGGGCCGGGCCTGATCGGCAGCCGCCTTCGGAGCACCCGGAAGCAACGTTCAATCGAGCCATCCCCCCAGCATGTTGAGTCCGGTTCAAGAATAGGCCAATATGGCCGGCCTCTCACCTTCATGGTATAAAGGGATGACAATGTTGATCGTTTACCGAGGGGGGCTATCGGCAAATATAATGATTGACAGCCGCTTATAGGCGGATTATATACGAATCGGTTGCTCAAAACAATGGAAGAAGGTTTCATGAATCGCAGAATTTGTTTGTTTGTTATCGCTCTTTTGATAGTCGCTTTGGCGTATCTTCTCCCCGGCTGCGATACATTGGTCACGGAAAAAACAGTGATCATTGAGGCCGGGCACCCAATTGCGGATTTTAGTGCCGACCTTACCAATGGGTGTGATTCGTTAACAGTTCAATTCACCGATGAATCTAGTGGACCACGTCAACTGTGGTCGTGGTATTTTGGCGATGGCGACTCATCAAACGACACCAATCCCAGCCACCTTTATGACAGTTCGGGGGTGTACACTGTGATGCTTACGATTCGAGACACCACGGTTCAAGACACAGGTCAGGATACGGAAGTCAAGAATGCCTACATCATAGTGGGCACTGCCGTATCCGACATTGAAGTCTCCGACACTGTTGGCTGTCCCGGCACGGAGGTCACATTTATGCCGCTCGACACCGGAGGCGTAGCCACCTATGAATGGGACTTCGGCGATGAGAGCCCGACCTCTTCCGAGCCCGGCCCGACCCACGTGTATACCGATACGGGCCATTATACAGTCACGCTTACAGTCACCGGCACGGAATGCCCCGCGAAGATGATCGAGAAGGAAAACCTTATACGGATCACTATCTGCCCGGAGGTAGCCTTTAGCGCCGCATACCCAGACGATACGATACCGCTGTCCGAAGGGTGCAAACCACTGACAGTGGACTTTCAGGATGAGTCAGTTCCCAGTGAAGGAGAGGTCATGGACACATGGCATTGGGATTTTGGCGACGGTCATCAGGAATCGGGCTCGCCCGATGTGACCCATGAATATAAGGATACCACTGGCACGTTCATAGTCACTCTCACTGCGTCAAGCGGCGGCCCAGAGGTAACGGCCACCGATACTATCAGGGTATATGACAGCACCACGGCGGCGTTTATTGCCGAAAGCCCAACCATGGCTTGTTTTTGGCCTAATCGACAATTCCAGGTGAAATTCATGAGCCAATCGCTCGGTAAGATCGATACCATGATCTGGCATTTTGGTGATGGAGATACGCTATATAACGATTCTAATCCCGTACATGCGTACGATCTGGGCATATATATCTGTAGCCTGGAGGTCTATGGAATTTGTGGTATCGACACGATGGCCGATACGTTCGTTATGGAGGATTCGGTAATACTGGCAGACGTGTTCGACACCGTGATCTTCAGTATCACCCCCCCGACCGGAGACACATCAACGACGTTCACATTTACTGACGAGTCCGAAGGCATCATCCTGAGCCGCCAATGGATTATTGGTACCGTCATTAAAGATAACGCTCCCAAAGAAGTTGATCATAAGTTTTCGGAACCCGGATTGTACTTTATATCTCTGACTATACGCAACAATTGCGACACCGCCGAGGTGATCTACAGCGTTGATGTCAGCGAGCCAGAGTAGAGCGCAGACGGCCAACGTGCCCTTTGAGCAGAGTCGAAAGAGGCCAGGGGCGCTTTTTCTGACGTCCTGACAATTCCAATTCTGTGGTCGGCGTACGTCCTCGTGCGCCGACTCTCCTTGAGATGTGGCAGACGGGGAGAGGCTGTCCCACAAGTCGATCACATCCGCATTAATCATTGTAACAAAATAATTTTAATCTACAAACACCGCGTAGCGGCGGGCTTTACGTCCGCCGTCTACGGGCGGGAGACAAGCCCCCGCTCTACGCGAGTCAAAATGGTCAACTTTTGAGACAGCCTCGGGACGTCCGCCGCGCACGAGATTCTAAAAAGAGTAATTTGTAGCGTTGCCCCCTCGATCCGGCTTACGGCTTTTTGTTCTCGGCGGTGTCGACCGGTGCAACTGTATCGGGCGGTTGTGCTGCCTCTTCCGGCTCGGTTGTCTGGGCAACTCCGACCGTAAAGGAAACTGCCTTGAGAACGTCCCCCGCGGCATCCAGCACTTTGACTTCCCAGTTGCCGGTCCACTCGGGAAGGATCGTCTTGTAGCTCCAGGTCCGCCACACCGCGCTTTTCACGGGCAGTTCTACCGTCGCTATTTCCTTTCCCTCGTAAGACCAGACATGCTTGACGACGGTGGTCTCGGCAGCGCCTGTGACTTGGCACCAGAGGTACACCTTCTCGACGTCGGCGCTAAAACTCTCGGCCGCTCCGACCGGCATTCTTTCTTCTATACCGGTACACAGTTGCGCCTCGACCATCAAAGCCGACTCGACAGTTGCCTCTTCTCCCTGGCCGTAACCGATAACGGAGAGAGCAACTAACAGGGCAGTGATGGTTAAGAATATTCTCTTGATCATATCTCCTCCCTTCAAAAGGTTTGAGCCTATTCTCTGTCAAGATAATATCATCGATTGTCTCGTTGCAAACGAAAACTCTGTAATCTTTCGATCGAGCGACATCGCTTAACGCATTCTCTACGGCCGTCACGTCTCAATATCACATTATTTCACCACACATACAAATATCATTGACATCTGCCCAAATGAGCAGTATTGTGCCGATAAGAAAGGCTGAAGGCTTTATTTCAAAAGGACTTGAAATAGATGAAAACAGCGCTGACAAAAAAGCAGGAGGCGGTGCTGGAGTTTATCCGGGGTGAGATCGTCTCAAGAGGACACCCCCCTACCGTGCGGGAAATCGGCCAACGGTTTCGTATCAGTTCCACCAACGGCGTGCGGTCGCACCTAAGCGCCCTGATAAAAAAGGGCTACCTGAAAAAGGAGCGGTTCATTTCCCGGGGGCTGGAGTTGACCCACTCCCTGGCCGGCATTGGGCGGATTCCGCTGGTTGGCTCAGTTCCGGCCGGGGCGCCCATCGATGCCATCGAGAACATCGAAGGTGAAATCGCGCTCGACCTGTCGTTTCTACCCAGAGGGAACACATTTACTCTCAAAATCGTCGGGGATTCCATGAAGAACGCGGGCATCTTCGACGGCGATCTGGTCATCGTCAAGAAGCAGCAGGTGGCCCAGAAGGGAGACATTGTGGTGGCCATTATCGAGGGCGAAGCTACGGTCAAGAGATACTACCCCGTCGGTAAAACGATCCGCCTCCAGCCGGAGAACGACGCTTTCGAACCGATTATTGTCAACAAACGTTCGGGAGAGTTTCGCATTGCCGGCAAGGTGGTGGGGCTGTTGCGCAGGATGGTCTGAAACGGAGTCTGACCACAAGGATTTCGTGGGCGGCAGATGTCCAGAGGCTGTCCCAAAAGATGATTATTCTGACTCGCGTAGGGTGGGGGCTTGCCCCCCACCTCATCATCGGCGGGGACAAGCCCCACCGCTACGCGGAGTTACGGTAAAAGAACCTCACAGAGCAGAGTCTGAAATGTGGTCATATCAGAGTTTTGAGACAGCCTTTCCACATCTTCCCCCAAATAGCAGGAACCCACAGCAAGCTGTAGGGCACCCGGCGTAAGGCGCGGCCTTGCGTCGCGCCATGAATCGGCACATCGCAAAAAAAAGAGCGGAGATGGCTCTCCGCTCTTTTCAAGTGTCGTATTCAAACGTCCTTATGCGGGTACGCCGGCTCTTTTCCTGCGGAGGACCCAAACAGTAGAGGCAACCAAAAGCAGTACCAGTACGATAATGCCGTAGGGGGTGAGAGAAGGAAGAACAGTACAAATCACTTTTACTGTCAGAATTGCTTCCGTGCCAGCACCACCGTTATCGCCGACATCAAATATCCAATCTCCCGCATCACCGTTGCACGTGAACGTAATACTGCCTTCTGGATAGGGAGGGGGAGGAGGGGGAGGGCCAGGAATATTCAAGTCTGGCTTTAGACCATCTGGTGAAGAAGTGTTCACTACCGTGACTTGTCCTGCAGTGTAGTTGCGGATAACAACATCCTCACTCAGTCCAGGGGATTTGCTAATGACTACGATACCCGCTGTTTTCCAAGTTGGGTCACCTGGTGTTTGTATTTCGTATTGGTTTCCTGTAAGCCTTACCTTTACACGTTTATCCTTTTCCTGCGCGTACCCCACAACTGCTGTGATCGTGAATGTCAGCAGCATTAACGGTAATACTAATTTCCTGATCATAGTTCTCTCCATTATGTAACGTTTTTCAGTTATCTAGTTGTTGCGAACAATAAGCCTTTTCAGGCAGGGGAGTATGGTTACGGCGGGCCACGGCCTTCCGGCACGAGGTAGAACTTTTGCGCGAAAAACCCGGTGGGGGAGTACAGAGCCCAGGTTCTCTCACCCACGGTTCTTACAAATCTCCGGGTCTTCGCCAGTGAAATGGCCTTATCTATAGCTGCTACTATCAGGGAATTACAAAGGACAACAATGAATGAGATGATCAAAAAGCCGAACAGAGTCGCCAGACCATGAAAGAAGGAGCCGGAAAACTCAGCTTCACCAAGCATGCTGGTGACAAAGCCAAGTCTGGTCAGGCCTAACTCGAATGCGACCCACAGCAGGGCCACGATGGTTGGGTTAAAGCCCCAGCGCTGGCGTGTCCAGCCGATCGCTCCACCGAAAGCGGCAAAAAGAGCAGCGCCGGCAAGTATCTTCGCTATCGATAAAAATGGAGTAAGCGGCAGGGTGTTGAGCCCCGATACCAAAAAGAAAGTGAAGCCCAAAAGAAATCCGAGCCGCAGCGCTTCCATAGCGCTGGCCCGATAGACCCTGGCAAGAAATGGAAGGAGGGCGACTAAAGAAAGATACCAATAATCTGGAAAGAGCCGTGCGACAAGCAAAAGGCAGGCCGATACCCCGGCGAAGATGAAGCTCTCCGCCCAAAGCAGGCCTATCCGTCTGATTCCGGATTGTCTCAACGACTCGACTGACACCTCCGCCAAATGTGAGACCCTGTTAAACAATCGCCTCAAATACCTTTCTCTCAGGCTACCCTTATCAACAACCGTCGTCCCACGTACAATATGCACCATCAAGCGCTGACAACTACGTGCGACCCGATATTGCACATATAAATGTAATATCTTTTACTCTTGCTGTCAAGCGTTATTTTGGGTGGACCGAACAACGCTTCCTGTTAAGGTAAGTGCTTTTTACTGTTCTTTGATCGGGAAGCGTAGCAAGGGCAAGGAGGAGTGCCTATGATCCTTCCATTCATTTGCCTGGCACTACGGACATGGTTTTTAATTTGACAAATTCATTAAAAGTATTATCCTTATGTGTACTGCTGTGAGAAGTATTTCAGCATAATTGCCTGTAAAGACAGGCCGGTGGCTTTATGCGACATGCCCTGTTGATCCGGTGGCCACGCAGTCATGAACACATCACTGTTTGCAAAATTGTAGAGAATTTGATGTCTGTGGTTAGTTCCCAAGTGAGAGGTCGTTAAGAAATGAAAAAAGAGACAATGGCAAGGAATTCCGTTAGTGGTTTGAGCATGGGAGTTATCCTGGCTTTTCTGATGCTGATTACCGGCAGTAACGGTGGGGCCGTATTGGGCGCTGAAGGCGCCCCTCTTGCTCCGGTTCAGTATACGGTTCACTTCTCCCAGACAAATTTCTCTTTCGGCAAGCTCAAAGGATATGACATGGTGCGGCTTGACGATGGTGGTTATATTTCGCAACTAGGCGAGCCGATGTTGCCCACCAGAGAGATCAGGATTGCTCTGCCGCCGGGCATGACCGCCCGGACGGTCAGAATTATAGCTTCGGAGCTTGAGGAAATTACCGGCGAATATAACGTTCTTCCGGCTCAGCCGCCTCTGAGAATAAGCCAGACCGATGATCCGGTTTTCATCGACCCGGTCTTAGATATCTACACGTCGAGCGATCCTTTTCCCGCCCAGCCGGTAGAGCTGGTTTCCCAGGTAGACTTGGCCGGTCAGGCCATGGCTGTGGTGCAGGTTTGTCCTCTGAAGTATATTCCGGCTGAAAAGAAGCTTTATCTTTATACGTCCCTCAGCTTTGCCGTCGAGGGCACTGACGGCTATATCTGCGGAGACTACCTGCCTCAGAACATCTCCGAGAAAGGCCACCGTACCTACGAACGAAGGGTGAAAGAAATGGTGGTGAACCCCCAAGCAGTGACACTGACCAGTTCTCCCCTGAAGATCGCCAAGGGGGTACTTCTCTCGGGCGGGCCATTTGAACATGTCATCATTACCTCCGAGTCGAATGCTTCATATTATCAACCGCTGGTTGACTGGCACACCAAAAAGGGCGTGAGAGATACCGTCGTTACCACCAGCTACATATACGCGAATTTCTCCGGTGCCGATAATCAGGAGAAGATTCGAAACTTCGTCATCGAAGCTCACTCCGATTGGAATACCCTTTATTTTCTCATCGGGGGAGAACACAGCACCGTGCCTTTTGAGTATCGATCGTATGAAGGCGACAACATCCCCAGTGACCAGTACTACGGGGATTATGACGGCGACTGGGTTTACGAGGTCTATGTCGGGCGAGTGACGGCGGAAGGTTCTACCCAAATCAAGTGTTTTATCGACAAGGTGCTCAAATATGAGACTGATCCGCCGTTAGATAATTACCCTCTGGACGTCTGTCTTCTGGGTATGGACCTGACGCTGGCGTCGGAGCCACCGTATTTTACGCTCACTGCCAGTGAGGATCTGAAAAAGTCGATCAGCGGCACGTATATCCCGGCTCAATTTGACATCACGACGGTCTATGACTCGGAACCGACTAACCACCGGACGAAATTTCTCAGCGCTCTCAGCGCCGGCCAGAATCTGGTCAACCACAGCGACCATAGCAACTACAATTCCATGGGTACCGGCGACAGGAATCATGGCTGGTACATATATAACTCCGACGTCAATAATCTCACCAACAACGGCAGGATGAGCAATATTTTTTCGTTGGGGTGCCATCCCATGGAGCTGGATCATAACGACTGTATTGCGGAATACTTCGTTATCTACAACCATCTCCAGGCGGGCGTGTCTTTCACCGGAAACACCCGCAGCGGCTGGTTCTACGTTGGCGATCCCATCAGTTTGTCGGGATACCTGGACCTCTACTGGTGGCGGGGGCTTTTTCTCTATAACAAGTACCGCCTGGGCGAGGCTCTGGCCTGGACCAAGGGCAACTGCCCTTCCTCGTCAACCATTTGGAAATACTGCCAGTGGACACTCAACCTGTTAGGGGAACCGGAAATGCCGCTCTGGACTGATTCCATAAAAATTATGGTAGTAACACACCCCTACAATTTTCCGACCACACCGTCGTCTTTTCCTGTGCATGTTGAGGACGCAGGAGGAAATCCGGTGGACGCGGCCTATGTTTGCCTGTGGAAGGGGGATGAAATATATGAAAGAGGCTACACCGATCACAGTGGCGATCTCACCCTTGGGGTAAACCCTTCGAGCCAGGGTGACATGTATGTAACCGTCACAGCACAGAACTTCCTCCCCTATCAGGGATCGTCGGAATGCACCGGCAATCTGCCGCCGGTGGCTGAATTCACCTTTGATCCACCCTTCCCGACCCGGCACGACAGCGTCCGGTTCAGCAGCACGTCGTATGACGACGACGGCACAATCGTAAGCTGGCAGTGGGATTTCGGCGATGACTCCACCGCTTCAGGAGAAGAGGTGACGCACCTCTATGAGAATTACGCCTCTTACACCGTGACGCTGATAGTGGAGGATGACGGCGGCAGCGCAGACACGGCGCAGACGGAAGTTACCATCGCGTTTATTTGTGGCGACGTCGACGATAGCGGCGGCAACCCTAACGTCGCAGACTTAACATATCTTGTCGAGTACCTTTTCTTTGACGGCACACCGCCACCAATTTTGGAGGCCGCCAACATCGACGGTGAAGGTGGGGTAAACGTTGCGGACTTATCCTATCTGGTTGAGTATCTCTTCTTCGATGGTTCCGAGCCGATCTGCGGGCCGATAGAATAAGTTCATTCGTGAGTGGCGTCCGCCAGAGGGGGACGCCGCTTCCCCGATCAAGTTGATGCGGCGCACGAGGATGTACGCCGCGCATAAAATAACAGAAGAAATGGATTCCTGTTTTCACAGGAATGACAATTTTCTTTTCTGCTGGGTGCCGCACCTGCCTGCGAAATTTTGTATTGCCAAAAGAGAGATTTCTATTACATTAAGTATGACAGCTTACCGGATACCTCGGAAAGAACGCTCCGTTAACCGTACATCTTTTTGCACTGCGGTGACATTATGAAAAAAACAAGCCTGTTCTTCGTAACGCTTCTTTTCATAGCAATCTCCACTATGCTCTCTGCCGGTGAACGGCCCCAGGAGGATTTTCTCCCGATCGGGCTGACCGAAGAGGAAATGCAGCGGCTGGATGAAATCGGCAAGAACCATCGAAGCACCGCACCCCCTGCCGGAGCGATCCGTAACCCGGCCGAATGGGAGCCCTCGGAGGGGGTGATAATCCGCTGGCCGTTGGGGATCTCAATTTCGCTGGTGGCGAAAATGTCGGAGGATGTAATGGTGACCACCATCGTCGGCAGTTCCTCCCAGGAAACCAGCGCTCGCAACGCCTATACTTCCGGCGGCGTGAACCTGGAGAATACCCAGTTCATTATCGCCCCCACTAACAGCATCTGGACCCGCGACTACGGTCCCTGGTTCATCTTTCAAGACGAACAACTGGGTATCGTTGACCACGTTTACAACCGTCCCAGGCCGTTGGATGATGTCATCCCACAGGTGATCGGCAGCGAGTGGGGCCTTGCCGTGTATGGCATGGACCTGATTACTGCCGGGGGCAATCACATGTCGGACGGGTTGGGGATGTCGATGTCCACCCGGTTGGTCTACAATGAGAATCCGGACAAAACCGAAAAAGAGGTTGACTCCATTATGCTGGCCTATGTCGGTAATGATTACACGGTGTTGGACTATATTGAATCGGGGGGGATACATCATATAGACTGCTGGGCGAAGTTTCTCAGCCCGAGGACAATTCTGGTCAAGGACGTCTCACCCGGCCATCCCAGCTACAATCGGTTGAACGCCCGGGCGGAGTACCTTTCGCAGCAGATTTCAGCCTGGGAGCAGCCATATACCATCGTGAGGGTTTACTGTCCCTCCGGGACGGCGTACACCAACTCGCTTATTTTGAACACGAAAGTTTATGTTCCCACCTTCGGCGGCAGCTACGATACCACCGCCATCCGGGTTTATGGGGACGCCATGCCGGGATACGAAGTTCTGGGCTTCGATGGTTCCTGGTATGAGAATGATGCCATTCACTGCCGCGCGATGGGTGTCCCTGACAAGGAGATGCTGTTTATCCACCATATTCCACTGGCAGGACGCACGGGCGACACCTTAAACGAGTATCTGATCTCAGCAACGATCTTGGCCTGTTCGGACTCCCTTCTGGTGGATGACTCGCTCAAGATCTACTACAGCGTCAACGCTGGCCCCTGGGATTACGCTCTCTTGAATAGCTCCCCCCAGCCGGACTCCTTTTACGGGTATATCCCTGCCCAGGGCCCGGGTTCGCAGGTCTCGTACTATTTGAAAGCAGCCGACTATTCCGGTCGGGTCGAAACGCACCCGTTTATCGGCGAGCCGGGGGCGCACCTGTTCGTCGTGAACGTGACACCGCAGATTACATCGACTGATTCGTTCCTATGTCGGGCGGGTGACTCCTTTGGTTACTGCCCGGAATTCATCGATGTGGATGACTCGGTGCATACGATCTCTTATAGTGATTATCCGGGGTGGCTGTCGGCTCAGAATGATTCCCTTGTAGGCATGGCGCCTGACGTCCGCGTGCTGACCGGTTTCAGCGTCGAGATAGCCGACGAGTACAGCTCCGACAGCCAGAACGTCACCGTTCTGGTGTACATCTGTAGCGATATCAACGACGATGGGGATGGTCCCAACGTTGTGGACTTGACATATCTTGTCGAGTACCTTTTCTTTGACGGCACACCGCCACCAATTTTGGAGGCCGCCAACGTCGACGGCGAAGGCGGGGTAAACGTTGCGGACTTATCCTACCTGGTTGAGTATCTCTTCTTCGAGGGTTCCGAGCCGATCTGCGGGTCGATAGAGTAAGTTGACGTTTTACCGTAGCGGATGAGGATATCCGCCGGGTACAAGAACCTTCCGGAGTTGATCGAGGGTAAAAGTCCCTTTGGCATGCGGGGCACAATACAAGAAACAGTGGTCGCATTCAAAATTGCACTGATAGGTCAGAAGGAAATGAATTCCTGTCAGCATAACGCACCTCCTTGCATGCTGCAATATACGGCGATTTCATGGAAGGTATTCATATTTCTACCCTGTTGCATCCGACAGAATCGCATCATGGTGAGCGGAGTCGAACCATAAGGAGTGCGCCAAGATTGTCACCCTTCGACTCCTCGGGTGGCGCACCCCTTGGGGTGCGTTTACTATTCCATTACATCCATCTCCACGATAATACCATCCATCCCATTATACCACCGATAACTCGACCATCGCCATTCACCCTGTGCCGTAACCAGTCCATTTTTGACCGGATTATTATGACAATAATGTATCTTCTCTATCGTAGTTTCTCTTGTCCTGCAATTATGGTCATAATATCTCTTTTGCCAAAATGCAAATCGTTCTTTACCATCTTTTACTATTTTCAATTTATCGAATATCCGTAAACCTTTATTACGCCATAATTCTATTATTCCTCGTGCGCTCAATGATTTAAGTTCGCCGATTACTCTGCTTAGCGGAACGTCATGCATAGATAGTAATACTATATGAACATGGTTGGGCATTACGACATATCCAAATAATTTAAAATGATATTGTTCTCTCAAGCACTTGACTGTATTTACAAACAAATCTTTGACTTCTACAGTTTTGAATAGATTATAATTGTGGTAGCAGGAAAATGTTATAAACCTTGATGTCCCCGTATGGTTAAAGCGTTGCAGTTTGTTCATCAATGTGTAGAATACGAGTTTTTATCTCTTCTAACAATATGAACATTAAACGCACCCCAAGGGGTGCGTTTACTATTCCATTACATCCATCTCCACGATAATACCATCCATCCCATTATACCACCGATAACTCGTCCATCTCAATTAACCCGGTTCCTTGCTGTAATATCCTCCCCTACACCCCCAGCTTCTTCAGCGTCTCCGGTATGTCTGTGAACGTCTTGCAGGGGTGGGCGCCGGAGGCGGTGAGGGCGTCGAGTTTTTCGCGGGCAGTGCCCATGCGGCCCTCGACAATGGCGCCGGCGTGGCCCATGCGCTTGCCGGGTGGGGCATAGATGCCGCCGATTATCGCCAGGACGGGGGTCTTCATCCTGGGGATGATCTCGGTCGCCTTCTCTTCATAGACGCCGCCGATCTCGCCGCACATAACGACCGCTTTGGTCTTTTCATCTTCTTCGAACATCCAGAGGATTTCGTTGAAGGTCGACCCTAACACCGGATCGCCGCCGAGACCGACACAGGTCGTCTCTCCATAGCCGCTGCGGGTGAGCGTGTCGGCGACATAGTAGGTAATCGAACCGGAGCGCGAAACAGTACCGACCCGTCCGGGTGCGAAGGCGATATCGGGCATGATGCCGAGATTCGCCTCGCCGGGCGTAATGATACCCGGTGTATTGCCGCCAATAACTGTCGCGCCATGCTCGACCGCTTCACTGCGCACGTGGAGCATGTCGTGGATGGGGATATGTTCGGGAACGATCACGAGGAATTTGATACTCGCCCGTACCGCCTCGATAGCCGCCTCTTTGACAAACTGCGCCGGCAGGAATATGACGGAGACATCGGCGCCCGTGCTTTCGACACATTCTGTGACGGTGTCAAAGACCGGACGCTCCACAACTGCCTGCCCACCTTTGCCCGGCGACGTCCCTCCCACGATATTCGTGCCGTAGGCGATCATCCGCTCGGTGTGGAACTTGCCAGCGCCGCCGGTGATGCCCTGCACCATCACCTTGCTCTTTTTGTCAACTAAGATCGCCATCATTGTCCCTCTTTCTCGTGATGAGCTAACTCCACTGCGCGTTTGGAGATTTCTTCAATTGGCGTTTCTATGCCGTGGAACTCTACATTCTTGAATAGTTCAGGCGACGCCTGCTTGGCTTCCTCGAAGATGCGAACGCCCTCCTGCCACATGTTGCCGGTCATGCGCATGACCATCGGTTTGGACAGACCGTGATCCTTGAGGAACATAACCACCCCCTTGGCAAAATCATCGCAGCGGCTGATACCCCCGAAGCGGGCGCCGAAGATCACTTTGACATTGGGGTTTTCATCAAGCAGCACCAACATCTTCGCCAGCCGTTCCGGCGTCGGCCCGCCGCCGGAATCCATGAAATTGGCCGGCCGGCCGCCATAGTAATGAAGGAAGTCGTTACCCATAATGCCGAACCCCGCCCCGCCGGGGAACATGCCGATGTCGCCGTCCAGATCAAGATACGGTATGCCCCACTCAGTTGCCTGACGTTCGCGCGGCGTCATCTCACCCTCTTCGTGGCGCATCTCGATGCCCATCTCTTTCAGCTCGGGGTGGCGGAAGACGGCGTCGTCGTCAAGCGAGACGCGGCTGTCGGCAGCCAGCAACAAGTTGCTTTCAGTTAGGACGAGAGGATTTATCTCGACCAACTTGGCGTCGTACTTTTTGAACATGTTGTAAAGGCTGACGATAATCGCTGCTCCCTGTTTTATCAGCGCCGACGGTATGCCGATTTTCTTGGCGATGGCAAGAGCGTCAAAGGTGAACAGTTCATCTTCTACAGCTATAGGCAGCTTCACAATCTTGTCCGGGTGCTTCTCAGCAGTTTCTTCAATGTCTACGCCGCCCTCGCCGGACGCAATCACCACCAGTGTATAGTTGGCGCGGTCGATGGTGACACCGACGTAGTATTCGTTTTTGATATCCAGCTTCGGCTCGACCAGGAGCGACTCAACCGGGTAGCCCTTGATAGTCAGCTTGAACAACTCCAGAGCAATCGTTCTGGCTTCCTCGGCACTTCCAGCGGTTTTGATGCCGCCGGCTTTACCTCTGCCGCCGGTCAGCACCTGCGACTTAAGCACCACCGGCGCTCTTATTTCATTGACCGCAGACAGCACCTCCTCCGCGCTTCTGACCAGACGGCTTTCCGGTATGGGAATCTTGAACTTCTTGAACAGCTCTTTGCCTTCAAATTCGTACAGTCGCATTATTCTTCCTTCTTCAGAACGTTTATCTGAAAGAACAATCTAACCTGATTGAGGGAAATGTCAACTCGATTGCAAGTATGTAAGGCAACCTCACCCCGCATGACAGTCTTTCGGCATTGGATGTAGAACGGGGTGGCCCGGCATCGCCAAGAATATGTCAAAACCGCGGGGAGGCCGACCTACTTCAACAGCATCATCTTCCGAACCGCAGAGCTCTCGCCTGACTCAAGGCGATAGAGATAGATGCCGGAGGCAACTTCATTGGAGTACGAGTCACATCCATCCCAGAGGACTTCAACATCGCCGCCGTTATGACCGCGGAACTGTCGAACAAGCTGCCCGGTGATGTTATATATGTCCATGCTCCAGTCCGCCTCGATGGGGAGGAAAAACCCAATGGTGGTGGCGGGATTGAAGGGATTGGGATAGTTCTGTTGCAGCGTTAAATTATTCGGCAACGTCACTTCGTTGTAGTCGAGCTTGAAGAGATTGCCGTACATGTCGACCACTTGAAGCTCGACCAGCCGGGCATCGATATCGTCTAACTCAAAAAGTAGATGCGAGCCTCTTTCAACTGCCGGTCCGCCTTCCAGGTCCATCAGCAGCATGGTGGTAGTGTCACCGATGTTGCCCATAGTGAAAGCCGGGCTGAAAAAGGTGACATCGGAAGAGGTCAGCACCTGACCATTATCACTGGCAAAGCGCAGATAGACTGCCCCGACATCACTGCCGGCATCCAGGCTCAGAAGCCTCTTTCCCTCTGAAGTCGTCAGAGATGCTGTTGCACAAGGGTGAACTTTCAAGGGACTGAGAATCGGGGCCGTATCCCCGAGGACGATTCGAATGAAGAAGATGAGGTCGCTGACAGTTACCATGCCGTTGTAGTCAACATCACACTGGTCCAGTTGCCAACCAGGATCACGGACAAAGACGATCGTACCCCAGATGAAGTAATTCACATTCAGTACCAAGTCGGACAGTTCATAGTGAAGGTCGTTGAGATTCACATCTCCCTTGAGAGGGTAAAGAAGACAATAGCTGTCTATCCCCCCGTTTTGGAGTGTAAGTGAATTGACGGCCACCTGTCCCGGTGGGTCCGGGCAGGGCGGGTCCGGCACACCGAAGCCGGGGAAGGTATAAGTCACCGGGTCGGGGTAGCCATACTCGAAAAGCTCGGCGGCAGTGTAGAAGGTGTCGTTATTACGTGAATAGAGGACATTGTCGCTGCAGTCACGCCAGTAAAATCGGATCGGCTGCCACATGCAGTCCAACCAGTGGCCCGGGTACGGAAGCCCCAATAGGAACTCTATCTCTACCAGATCATAGGCTGAGCCCAAGCCGTAGCACTGAGGGGTAAACCCGGAACTGACATCGGCCAGAGCGGTAATGCTCAGCAGGTCAGTGTAGTCACCGAGATTGTAGTATTGAGCTGAATCGTGAATGAGCCGGTAGGTAAAATACTCCCACTGGCAATCTTCAAACATCTGGTCCGGTGTAACGCGGTTTACGACATAGGCGTTCTGATTAACGGCCAAAAGAAGATTAAACCCGCTGATCTCAAAGTCCACACTATCGACCGACACCACGACAGTGGCCGGGTGACCCACCTGGCCTTCATGATAAGCAGATATTTCCATCCTCGCTCCCATGGAGTTGGATGAAAGCAAGGAGAACATCAACACTGTGGCGCTGAGTATCATGTATTTTGACTTAGCAAGCATGGCGGTCTCCTGTGGTTTGGAGAGATACACTTGTACTTAGATAATATAAGGTTTTCCCATCAACTAAGCAAGCGATTTCTGGACATTACCTATTATTGTCCGATTTGGTTTCTCCCCTTGCAAGCACCGACAAAATCTACTATTTTAGATTGTAACGATTATTTAGAACCCGTAGCACGTCAAAAACGATGAGAGAACTGCTGGAAAGGAAGTTTTTCCCCTTTGTAATAAGGCCCGGCCGCTATGCCGGCGGTGAGCCCGGCCAGATTGTCAAAGACCCGACCGGCCGCCTGAAATATCTGCACGCTTTCCCCGACAAGTACGAAATCGGCCAATCTTACACCGGCCTACAAACGCTGTATCATATAATCAACCGGGACGATCGCTTTTTGTGCGAGCGCGTTTTTGCCGTTGACCGGGACGCTGAAGAGATCATGCGCAAGGAGGGCATTCCCCTGTTCTCTCTCGAGTCGTCGCGGCCGGCCGGTGAGTTTGATGCTATCGGTTTTACCCTGACATACCCTTTCGTTTTCACAAACGTGCTGGCGATGTTAGATTTGGCCGGCATCCCGCTGCGCTCCTCAGATCGATCCGATGACCATCCCCTGATCCTTGCCGGTGGGCCGGCGGTCTATAATCCGGAACCGATCGCTGATTTCATCGACCTGTTTTTCATCGGCGACGCTGAAGAGGGTTTGCCCCGGATGCTGGAAATCCTCTATGATATGAAGGAAGCGTCTCGCCGAGAAAAACTGCAGCAGTTAGTCCAGAAAGTAGAGTCGGTGTACGTTCCTCGGTTCTATGATAAAGACAGAAAACCGACCGAGGCCTTTGCCCCTGAAAAGGTGCGGGCCCGCGTTATGAAAGAATTGAAGCCGGAGTATTACCCCAAGCAGCCGATTCTTCCTTTGATTGACACCGTGCACAGTCACCTCAGTGTGGAAATCATGCGCGGTTGTCCCCAGGGATGTCGCTTCTGTCAGGCGGGGCCGATCTACCGGCCGGTCCGAGTGCGGCCGCAGGGCGACGTTATCGAACAGATCGATACCCAGATTGCAAACACCGGTTATGACGAGGTAGCGCTCTTGTCTCTGTCAACCTCGGACTATCCCAATATCGAGCAACTGGCCACGACCGCAGCCCGGCGCCTGGAACCGCTGAAGGTGTCGATTTCAATGCCCTCCTTACGGCCAGGGACGATAAGTCCGGCGCTGCTGGACGCAGTCAGAAGGGTCCGAAAGGCGGGACTGACCATTGCCCCCGAGGCCGGCACGGAACGCCTGCGCCGTTTTATCCGCAAGGATTTTCCCGACGCCGCTATCTATGATACCGCTCGCATGGCCTTTGAAAAGGGCTGGATGACGATCAAGCTGTATTTTATGATCGGCCTTCCCACCGAGACTGAGGAGGACCTGCTGGGCATCGTGAACGTCATCAATAAGGTGTGTGACGTCGGCCGCGCCTGTAAAGGGAAGAAGACCGTCAACGTCACCCTTTCCCCGTTCGTTGCCGAGCCTCACACGCCGTTTCAGTGGGATGAGATGGACCCCCCGGAAGTGATCCTGCAGAAGCTCCGCTTTATCAAGAAGCGCTGCAAACATCGCCACGTTCACTTCAAGCATAATTCGAGCGAGGCCGCCGTCCTGCAGGGGCTCCTTAGGCGCGGGGGACGGGAGATGGCGGCTGTCATCCTGTCAGCTTACAACGCCGGCTGCCGTTTCGACGGCTGGAGCGAGGAGTTTGACCCGCAGAAGTGGTTTGCTGCTTTAGAACAAAGCAGCCTCGATATCGGTGAAAAACTGAAGCAGATTCCATTTGATACGGATCTTCCCTGGTCGCATATCGAAAAGGGGGTCTCGGTCGAGCGCCTGCAAAAGGAACGGCAGCGCACCTCATCGCAGCTGCAAGAATACACACCTCAAATCCAGAGAACCGGCCAACAGGACAACGCCGGCAGTCAGGGCATGGAGTTTGGACGGGGCAAAAAGAAAGTAGCTTCGCGCAACCTGACCGCCCCGACCAAAAACCGCGTCCGTATCCGCTGGGGAAAAAGCGCCCGCTATCGGTACATGTCCCACCTTGACAATATCCGCGCCATTGAACGCGCTCTGAGGCGGGCACATATTTCAGTTGCTTACAGCCAGGGGTTCAACCCGACCATGAAACTATCGTTCGGCCCTCCTTTGCCGCTGGGGTTCACCTCCGAATCGGAATATGTTGACATCACCCTGGAAACCAACTTGATGCCTTACATGGTCGACGATCTGAAGCGAGCTATGCCGGAAGGTATGGACATCCTTGAAGCGAAAGCCGTCCTGGGCAAAAGCCGCTCCCTTTCCTCGACGCTCAACCGTGTCGTCTATACCCTGCCCCTTGAGGAACTGGAGAAAACGGACGATTTAATAGAGAAAGGCCGCGACATACTGAAAGTAGACAGGCTCTATGTGGAGCGAACTGGAAAGTCGGAAACCAAGACGGTCAATGTTCGCCCGGCCATATATGACATTGGGGTTGAAAATGAGAACCTGGTGATGACGCTCGGAATCGGCGAGAGTGGGTACGTGCGGCCCGTCGAGGTTTTGGAACTGCTCGATACCGGTCGTGACGTCAGGCTGTTGTCCCATTCGTTGCATCGCAAGGAGTTGTACCGGCAGGACGAACAAGGGCGAAAGATAAACGCTATGGATATTTGATCATAGGCTGAACCATGCAGGTAAAACCTCCCCAGCAACAAAAATACGACCTGGTGCGAGCAGCGGCAGTGGAGGCTCTCATTTTGATTCAAAGGGGAGAGCAAGCCGAGGATGCCGTGCAACTTGTCAGCGAAGGTAAAGAGTTTCGTCCCCTCGACAGACGTTTTCTGCTCCAGTTGGTCAATGGCACCACCAAGATGCGTCGCCGCCTTGATCATGAAATCAAATTCTACCTGGCCAAACCGTCACAGGAACTGCCGATAATTCTGGGCACTATTTTCAGACTGGGATTTTACCAGCTCCATTTCACCGACCGCATCCCGGCGGCGGCGGCGGTGTCCGAATCGGTCAACCTGACCCTCTACATGACCGACCGTAAACGCGCCAACCTAGTCAACGCCGTGATGCGCGCCTGTCTGCGAGAGCCGCACCGGGTAACGTTCCCCTCCCAAAAGGACGAACCGATAAAATACCTTGGCCTCTACTACAGCCAGCCGGATTACTTTGTCGACTATTGTCTCAAAGAGTTTGGGTACGAAAAGACCGAGAAGCTTCTTGTAAGGTTCAACGAGCCGCCGCACGTTACCTATCGCGTCAATTATCTGAAAACAAAACCGGAGGAAGTTGAACGCACCCTGCGGGAAAACAACATTGAGTTCTCTCACGGCAAATATCTGTCCGAGTTTATATGCATTGAAAAGAGCGGTCTCCCGCTTGAAGATGAACTGATAAAAACAGGGAAAGTGCTGGTACAGGACGAGTCGGCCGGACTGGCGGTACGGCTGCTGAACCCACGGCCAAACAGCAACGTCGTTGACCTGACGGCGGCGCCGGGCGGCAAGGCGACGCACATCGCTATCCGTATGCGCAACCGGGGGCGGGTCACGGCCGTCGATAAGTCGCACCAGCGCCTGGAGATACTGACGGGAAATGCCAAGCGTTTAGGGATTAAAATCATCTCTCCGGTAGCCTGTGACATGTTGAATTTTTCCGGCGGGCCTTTTGATCGGGTGCTTCTTGACCCACCCTGTTCCGGATGGGGCACGGCCTGCAAACACTCTGATCTGCGCTGGACAAAAACTGTCGAAGATATCAAGAACCTTGTCAAGATTCAGGGCAAGATGCTTCGCAAGGCCGCCGGTTTGGTCAAGCCGGGTGGCGTCCTCGTTTACTCTACGTGCACCATCATACGAGACGAAAATGATCAGACAGTCGAAGAGTTCCTGCTGCGTCATAAAGATTTCGAAATTGAACCGGCCAGTGAGTTCTTTGGCGATGAGTTGGTGACGGAACGAGGCTTTGTGAAAACGTATCCCGACCTGGGCAAAATGGACGGCGCTTTCTGCGCCCGCCTCAGAAGAAAACTGAAACCGTAAGCGGCACTGCCCGGTTGAATGCCGAGGCAGTCTACTACTACATTGCCGCACTAGAGGCAATCAGGTTAGATAGCGGTTCCAGTCAGGTTGCATTAAGCGTGATGCCTACATGATGATGGCCAGCTTACCAATCTGCGTTTGACCATCAGGGGATTCCACCGTCCAGTAATAAAGACCCGATACCACCCGCTGATGGTTGCGGGTGATCAGATTCCACTGGTCGTGAGAGGAGTTGGGATCGGAGGGATCCATGTCGTGTTCAATCTTTTTGACCAAATCGCCGTCCAGTGACAAGATCTTGATCGTGCACTTGGCTGGGAGATTGGCAAAGTGAATAGCGCGAACTTTGTCGGCGGGAAGGTCGTCGCGGGTGCGTCCCTCAAAGCCAAGAAGGCGGTAGCCGGCATCGATACGGTAGGGATTGGGATACACATATACTTTCCCTATGTTCTCCTCTTTCACCTCGTAAGGGTTAATGGGATATGCGTACTTGGCGCCAAGAGTGACCGACGTCTCCAGCGCCCACAAACCACCCTTGGGCGAGCCAAAGTCAAAGGCCGTTACGTTCACCCAGTAGGGTACGGTCGGCAGCAGGTCGGTGATCGTAAACTCGTACTCGTAATACTTCAGGTAGCCTTCGTCGGTGTAACGGTTTGGTGTGAGAGAGTCGATAGGAAGGGTTTGTGGGTCAGGTTCATCGGGGTAGACCTTCCGAATAGGCGTAGTGACGCCCAGTTCCGAGGTGTTGAAGTCATGCTTCACAAAGTAGAAAAATGAATCGGGGGAATCGGGAGGGTTATAGGGTCGGCTGGGAGTATACGCCAACGGATCGAAAAGGCTGTCACGGCACGGATCATCGCCGAACCCGTACAGGCAGCGCAGACTGTCCAGGGTGAAAGGGATGTCCAGCAGCTCGAATCCGGGGTCAGGAAACGCGTTGAGGTTCCAGATATACTTGTCATAGTTGTCACGGTCGTACGAGGCCACCGTGGAGAAACTGGTGGCGCGGTCATCCCGTCCGATGTAGATGCGGTAACCTTCGAAGTCAACTATTTTAAGAAATATGTCCTTGGTCGTTTCAGAAAGCTGGCCGTTAAAGCGGATGCGCAGGCCGTTGACGATCGGGTCAATCCAGAACGCCGGCGCCGGTGGTGGTGTGACAGCCCGCCAGTCGGGTATTCCGTCTCCCTTGTACCAGGTGGTATCAGCTCTGGTATACACCCAGTCCGAGTCCACCAGTGTTGACTCCACCGCACAGACGCGGTACTCTCCGGAGTCGCCGTCGCCGTCGGTATCTACGCCCGGATTGTCATAGATCCACTCGGCCCATAAGGCGTTTTTAGCCAGGTCGGAGAAGTCAAGGTTTTCGTAATAACGGCGGGGATCATTAGGGAGGTTGTTGATATTGTAAGGGTCGGTATGGAAATCCTCACCGGCGACGTAGGCAAAGACAATCGGCAGGGTGGCACCTGGGTTGAGGTCAAATGGGCCGAACGAGAGGACATACTCAACAGACATGCCGTCGGCAATGTTATCGGCTATATCCGGCGGCGGGTACATCCAGACCGGGTCGAACGGACCTATAACGCCCGTATAAAACTGGTCGTAATCTATCTCTCCGCTGCTCATGACGTAGTAGAAGTTGCGGTCGCCGACCGGTAATCCGGTGGTGCCGGTGCCGAAGTCGCGGTAGTTCTGTCGGCCCACCGGGCCGAAGTCCTCTACCAATTCTCAAGTCGAGTACCACCAGTTATAAGAAAGTGTCGCTTTACCCCATTCTTTCCGGCCAGCCGCTACAGGCGGATGAATAATGTATATACCGGTCACGTCCGGGCATGACTTGATAACGTCTCCTTCGGGGCTGACGACTTTCCGGTCGGTGAAGACGCCATCGACCGGATCACCGTCGTTGTCGGCCCACCACATGATATTCAAGGTGTCGACAAATCCACAGCCGTAAGGGGAAGGGACGGTCTTTACAAAGCCGCCAAGGTCATCAGCATAGGTTACGCCGGTTCCCCCCTTGAAGCCCACATCCGGCCAAGCGTGGAAGGCCACATAGGCGTCGCTGATACGTGCGCTGCCGATGTTTTTTATACTCAGGTCAAAGAGGACAAAGTCCTCGGCATAACCATACGACCAGGAGTATGATCGCCTCGTGAGTTCCAGAAACAGCGGCCTATGGGGACCGGGATAATCAATAAGATTCGGTAGCCCGACCGTTACGGTGTCGGTGGATTTTGTAATGAAATCTTGTTGTGAAACAGCCCCCTCATACTCCGGCGCTGAGGGGTCAAGAATGGAACGGAACTCCCAGTACCCTTCAGGCGGAAGAGAACGCCATTCGTAGAACTGGGAAGCAAGGGTGTCATTATGGAGAATGCCACCGACCGCTACAGATACCGCATCAAGGTAGCATATTCCCGATCTTTTTGGGTATTCCGCGCCCCAATAAAACGGTGTTCCGCCCGTAGCACAGTCGGGAAGCTGGAAGTAATTGATGCTGCCAAACCCGCGTGCGTCCCATATCCTCACGGCGAGCTTGCCTGTGTTATGAGAGGCGTCGCAGTCGTCCCCGTAAAAGTCCTTTGCAGCCTGGCTGGCCAGGCCTCCTGATTTACCGACGTGGCATGGCTCCCGGCCAAGGGCAAACAAAGGTATCAGGGCAAGGCAGATAAGAATGAAGACTACTCTGAATAGCGCAGTTGCTCGCATAGACCAATGTCCTCCTTAGGTAAAATAAGCCGAATTACCATGCCTGTCAAGCTAAACAAAGACGGTTGTGAAAGAGAGGTTGTGTAAAACTACTTCACCGCCGCCATCGGCAAAACCGCCGAAGGGTTTTGCCCTACGTTTCTGAGTAACATGTTGGTTCTTTTTGATTGTCTTGATGTCTTTCTGCCGTTTTATTCATCATATCCGCCATAAGGCGGACAACTAGGCGACCGGAGACGCATAGTAGTCGGAGGAAGTATCAAGCAGAGAATCGGACTCATCGGCGGCGCGCTGGCAGCGCTGTTCGTCCTGTTGTTCGTTGACCTTGCCCCAGGGAACCCGATAGTGACCCGCACCGCAGCGGTGGCACTGCTGATGGCGGTCTGGTGGGTGACCGAAGCGATTCCCATCCCCGCTACCGCCCTGCTTCCCGTAGTGCTGTTTCCCCTGTTGGGAATAATGAAGGGGAAGGAGGTAGCGCCAATATATTTTAATCATATCATTTTTCTTTTCGTCGGGGGGTTCATCATGGCGCTGGCGATGCAAAAATGGAACCTGCACCGCCGCATCGCCCTGCGCATCATCCTGCTGATCGGCATCAACCCCAAACGGATCCTTCTTGGGTTCATGGTGGCCACCTGGTTCTTGTCCATGTGGATATCAAACACCGCCACGACCATGATGATGGTCCCAATAGCGATGGCAATCATTTTGAAGCTAAAGGATACGTTTGGTGAAAAAGCAGTATCACGGTTCTCGGTCGGCCTGTTGCTCGGAATTGCCTACGCCGCCTCCATCGGAGGTACCGCCACCCTGATCGGCACGCCGCCCAACCTGTCATTCAGCCGGATATTTAAGATATACTTTCCCGGCGCCCCAGAGATTTCCTTTGCGAGCTGGTTTGTGTTCGGGTTGCCGTTCGCGGTAGTTTTCCTGATTATCGCCTGGGGTACGCTGACCCGCTTATTCATCTCTCGCAAGGACTCATTCGCAGCGGACATAGCTGTCTTCAAAGAAGAGTATAATCGCTTGGGGAAGATCTGCTTCGAAGAAGGGGTGGTGCTTTTTCTTTTTACGCTACTGGCGGCGCTGTGGCTGTTTCGGGGCAACATAAATGTCGGTTCATTTACCATCCCGGGTTGGACGACGATTATGCCCGTTCCTGGATTCATCGACGACGGTACCATTGCTATCACAATCGCCATGTTGCTGTTTATCATCCCCAGCCGTCGTGAAAGGGGACGGCGGTTGATGGACTGGAAAACCGCCTCGAAGCTGCACTGGGGAATAGTTATTCTCTTTGGCGGCGGCTTTGCATTAGCGAGTGGCTTCAAGGAGTCGGGCCTGTCAGTCTGGTTGGGTGAACAAATGGCTGGCTTAGGTTCGTTTTCTCCGGTGTTTTTGGTGGCGTCGGTTAGCGCCACGCTTACCTTCCTCACCGAACTGACGTCGAATACGGCCACGACCGAAATGATATTGCCAATTCTCGGCTCGTTGTCGACAGCAATCCGCGTAAACCCCCTCTTGCTGATGATACCCGCCACCCTGTCGGCTTCATGCGCCTTCATGCTACCAGTGGCGACGCCGCCCAACGCCATTGTATTTGGAACCGGGGAGGTGCGGATGCAAGATATGATGAAGGCCGGCATTATACTGAACCTGATAGGCGTCGTTCTCGTCACGCTGTTCATTTACTTGCTTGGGACAACCGTCTTTGAAATTGACCTTGGCCGGTTCCCTGATTGGGCAGTTACGAAGCCGTAGTATCTATAGTTTTGGTGGTGTCGGGCGACCTGTTGACTCTTCTGGGTTCCAGCTTTCGGGGCTTTCCCAAAAACTTGCCGATCTTGTGATCGGCGTATGTCCACATGCGCCGATTCTTCGAGTGTCGGGGCAGATGTGGACATCTGCCGCCCACATAGCAGTCGCGGGTGGTCGGGTTGCATGAAAAACAGCCCGGATGGCGGTGACCACCCGGGCTGGTAGCAAGCTGCTTTTGTCCGAGAACGCTATTTCAACAATGTCATCTTTCTGCTGGCCACATGATCGCCTGCCGAAAGGCGGTAAAAATATACCCCGGAGGCGACTCGGTTACCGTTGTCTGAGGTGGCGTCCCACTCGACTGAATGGTCGCCGGCGCTGCGAACGTCGTCTACCAACGTTCGGACTACCTGTCCCTGAATATTGACAATCTCAAGAGTAACGTGCTGCGCTTCCGGTAGGCTGAAGTCGATCGTGGTAGTGGGATTAAAGGGGTTGGGGTAGTTCTGCGCCAGTTCAAACCCTTCAGGCAGGTTGGCGTCAGACGATTCTTTACTTGCGGCTTTCTCGCCCTCATCTTCAATGCCTTCTCGCGTAATGTCGTTACACTCGATCTTGATAGCCTTTTTCGTGCCATCGGCGCTGGTTTCCACAGTGACGTCACACCCTTGTTCTTTCAACTGTCGGATGATTTCTTCATCGATTTGTCCATCTTCCAGCTTCAGTTTAGCACATAAATCCTGTATGGATCCCTCTCCAGCTCCCTGGATCATTATGCATGTTTTAATGCTATCGCTGCTGATGTTTGCATAGAGGGCTTCACTCTCACCATAAGTAGCGAGCTTAACAACGATTTTTCTGGCACCAACTCTATCACCGCCGAGACCAAAATCGCTGCATAGAATGCTGTCTGTAAGACACTGCATCCAGACAACGGCATCGCCGTCACACCCTTTGCCGAGTCGTTCCACCAGTATGTTGCGCACGGTGCCCTCATCCTGGCTCACCTCCCCGCGAAGTACAATAGCACACTTGGCTCGTTCCAGCAACGAGCCTGACTCATCTTCGAGCACTTTAATTACCTTGCAGTCAAATGCGCCCTCCCCTCCGCTGGAAAAAGCAGCTACTACCAGATTGGCGTCTTCCTGTGATCCCAGCTCACGGACTATAAGACTACAAGTTGCCTCACAACCAAGGACATCAACCTTAGCATCTTCCATACCAAGCACCTTCAGTAGGGCTATGACTCGGTCGTTGTCGAGAGCCAGGTCTTTGTCGACGCCTGCTATCGCGACCTCATAGCCTACGGCGCGCTCGAACTTAAACGGTACCAACGTAAGAAAGGCCAGCACTACCACTGCAATGGCAACGGTAGCACTTAGTTTCGAACGTTTCCTTAGATTCTTCGTCAAGGTGGTCATCAGGGAAATCTCCTTAGTTTTAGCAGGGTTGGAGGGTAAGGCATGCGCCTCGACCCGGGTTTTTAGAATCGACAGAGGCAGACCGCCATCAATGTCGTGAGTGCGGGCAGCAGCAAAGTCTCGTTTGAGGGCTCGTACTGCGGCCGCGTGGCGAGCACACGCGGAGCATTCCCGCAGATGATGGAGAAGCTCCTGATCCTCTACTAGCCCTGGTTCTTTCAACCAGTGCTCGTTCAGTCTTCGCTTGGCTTCATTGCAACGCATATACCATCCTCACTTTCTACGGCCGACACAGTTGGCTCGGCTTCAGATTGATGGAAGCGCTTTACTATCGCTTCTCGCATCTTGCGCCTGGCGCGAGACAGCCGGACTTTGATCGTCCCTTCGTTCTTTCCAAAGAGCCTGGCCAACTCGGCTACTGTCCAGCCCTCCATTTCAAAGAGGGTAACCAGGGCGCGCTCTTCCGGCGTGACGGCTCGGAAAGCCCATTCAAGCCTTCGTCGCGCCGCTTGCACCGCATCAGGATTTCCGCCACCGGTGCTTTCCTCGATTTCCGCCGTCAACGGCGTCAACCGTCTCCACCAGGGCCGTCGGAAGCGGTTTTTGAAAGTGTTTACTGCAATCCGATACAGCCAGGGGCGGAAAGCAGACCTGTCGCGCAGGTGGCAGAACCTGGGCAAAGCAATGACCAGCGTATCATGATACAGATCATCACCGTCCTCACGGTTGCCCATCAGCTTACGACAGAAGGCTCTGGCCCTGAGGTGTTCCACCTCAGTAAGCTTCCAAAATAGGATCCTATCTCCTTCCATCATCTCTTAGACACCTTTACAGTCGTAAAGGTAACCGACAATCTGCAAATACTGCCGAAATAATCCCAGCCTGCTCCGCAATAAGAGCAATGGTCCACAATGGCCGGCACAGTTCCTTCGGTTGTGCGACAGCAATTCCCTGTGATACTAATCCGTGGCAATATTGGCGTCATTTAGCGTTTATACGGTACTTTTTAGGGTTGGAATTGAAGGAGGTTTGCCCATATGCTTCTATTGACGAACAGGCAAACATAAGGTAATATCACGTCGTATCGTAAGTTGACAGCGTCTTTCCATTCAGTCACAGCGGCAGGTATATGTGCCGGAAGACCCGTTCATTCTTAAGCAAGGGGCAATGCTTGGGAGCATCTATAAGTTACCGGCTCACCTGTTGGTGGTAGCGCACGATAAGAGCAGCAAAGAATACAAAGGGGAATCCGAATTGCCCCCATATCCAGCCGGCTTCGAACAGGGTAGTCACAAGAAACATCAGTCCCACCACATAAAGAGCGAGCGAGTAGCCGGTTTGATCAATCGGTTGTTGCCGACGCCACGTCGAGCGGCTGATGCGAAACTGGTTTACAAAAAGGGCAACCAACGCGGCAGCTCCCAGCAGGCCGGCTTCGGCCAAGTAGTGGAGGAACAAACTATGCGCCGACAGTCCGCGCACGTAATGGTGCAACGGCTGCATGTGCAGGGAGGGGAAAATCTCGTGAAATATCCTGAAGCTTCCCGGGCCGACGCCGAGAAGGGGATGATGAGAAAAGGCCATCAGCGCCGAGCGCCACAACTCTAACCTTGTTCGAACGGTGCCGCTCGGCTTAAAAGTCAATGCTGATTCGAAACGCGACAGGACGGCGCCATAGACATCCGGCATAAGGCTTATTACAGCCGCCGCCAGCAGGACCACGGAGAGGCATAATATGGCGACGCGTTTTTTGACTGGGCGGGGCGCCTCGCTGCCGCTCAAAGCCCCTTCTACGGAACGCTGCCTGGCGGCTATTTGTCGGTACCGTCCGAGCGACAAGATAAGCACAGCAGCCGAAGCAAAAACGGCAAAAGCCAGTGAGGCACGCGACTGGGTGGCCACCAGGCTGCTGAAGATCAGCATCGAGCCAAAAAGATACTTTGTTGCGTACTCAGCTTTGGACCAGATAAACAATGCCAGCCCCACCGGCAGGGTGAGCATAGCAAGATCATCATAGGCCGTGCCGGAGAAACCGAACGACCGTATCTCACCCCCTGAGATAATGAAGGGAACCACCACTATCACGGAATGCAGGACGCACACCCAGAAGAACAAGCCGATCAGACGCTCAACACCGGCTTTGGCTACCAGACGATAGAGCGACAGGAAGGTCACTGTCAGAAAAGTGATTCTGGCAAGGGGATTGAGAGAGATAACCGGATCATACCCAAAAACGGCGGCAATTGAGAGAGCCGTCAGCAGAAAGACAAAATTGAAAAACAGACGTGGGAACTGTTGAGGCAGTCTGTCACTCGTCAACAGGTCCAACGCCGCAGCAGCAATAACAAGAAGGGCGCTGATGTCGGTCAGGAAGATCGGAATCTCGCGGTCGATCGCCACCATGACAAAAAGACAGAGGATGTATTGGTACAACGCCCATCGCGGCTGAGTGATGATAAAAACGACGATCGGGATAGCCAGCAGCACCAGGATAATCGGGTATTGTCCCCTCGAAACCAGGAAAGCCATGAGTGTGACCAACGCAAGAATAAGAACGATAATATAGGCAGTCAGGACGGATTTGTTGAAGTCTCTAAAGTTGCTTTCCACAGCCTGGCTGTTCATACGTGGAAGTTATGAAAACTACAGCGGCAAGTCAATCGGCCCTAAGAACAGATAAACAATCGCATTGAGTGCCGGAGCAACGACTGCCTGAGAATCTACTATAGGCGCGCTGCTTAATCAGGCTTGCGCTACGAGTCATTGGGTCATCTACAGCGGCATAGTCGATTGGTTTTGGCAACAGGAGAACTTATGTCTGCTCCTATGCGACAGCCCGACAGGGACGTACCTGGACGGCCTCATGAAATCAACCGTCACCAATGGAATCGGTGAGTTCTTCTTGGGAAAAATCCTTGATTTCTCACCCCTTGACTTTCGATTGTCCATAGCATACTTTTTCCATGAATAAATGACCCTTGTTGGTCTCTTACAAACGGCGGTCAGTGCCGATAAGTAAGCAGACAACAAAGAGTTAATGTAAGACTTTGGTGAATTTCTCGGACATTAAAAGAACCCACACCTGTGGGCAATTGCGCCTTACCGACGTGGGTGCTGGAGTGCGCCTTAATGGCTGGGTGAACAGCTACCGCAACTTTGGGGGGCTGTTCTTCATCGACCTCCGAGATCGCTATGGCATCACGCAGGTGGTGATTGACCCGCAAACGTTTGACCCGGCTATGTTAGCTGAAGCCAACCGAGCGCGGCATGAATTTGTCGTGGCGGTTGTAGGCGAAGTGGCCAAACGGCCCGAGGGAGCGGCAAACCCACGGCTGGCGACAGGCGAGATTGAAGTTAAGGTTGAGCGGTTTTACATCCTCTCTGAATCCAAAACCCCTCCGTTTGAAATAACCGAGGAGTGCACCGCCAATGAAGAGTTGCGTTTGAAGTTTCGCTATCTCGACCTGCGCCGCAAACCGTTTCAGCAGCGACTTCGCTTTCGCCACGAAGCGACCTTGGCGGTGCGGAATTATCTGAGCAGTCAGGGATTCTACGAGATCGAAACACCTCTGCTTATCCGTTCCACGCCTGAGGGAGCACGGGATTACGTGGTGCCAAGCCGGGTGGCGAAGGGACGCTTTTACGCCCTGCCGCAATCGCCGCAGCTTATGAAACAGATACTGATGGTGGCCGGTTTTGACAAGTACTTTCAGATTGCCCGCTGCCTGCGCGACGAGGACTTACGCTCCGACCGCCAGCCGGAGTTTACGCAGATCGACTTGGAAATGTCATTTGCCACTCCTGATGACGTTCTCGCGGTTGTAGAAGGAATGATGATTGACCTGTTTAAAAATCTGCTCAGTGTAGAACTGGAAACTGCTTTTCCCCGCTTTACGTACGAGGAAGTGATGAGGCGCTGGGGAATCGACAAACCGGACCTGCGCTTTGGCATGGAGCTGGTCGATTTCACGCAGGAAGTGAAGGATTGCGGTTTCAAGCTGTTTGCCGACAACGTTGCCACCGGCGGCGTGGTCAAGGGAGTAGTGCTCAAAGGAGGTGCGACATACTCCCGCAAACAGATTGACGGGCTTACAGCCATTGCCAAGGAACATGGCGCCGGTGGCCTGGCATATATACTCCGGGCTGAAGCGGGGGACAAGTCGCCGATTCTGAAATTCATCGGCGAGAATGTCAAAGAAAAGCTCTGTCGCAAGGCCGGAGCAACGACCGGCGACGCCGTCTTTATTGTCTCCGACAAAAAGCTAAGAACCGAAGAGATATTAGGACAACTGCGCTTGCATTTAGGCAGACAGCACGATCTTATCCGGCGGGATGAGTGGAAGCCCCTCTGGGTGACGGACTTTCCTTTGTTTAAATATGACGAACAGACAAACCGCTTTCAGGCTATGCACAATATCGTTTCGCACCCGATGGAGGAGGACCTCGCTCTCCTTGACGAAGGGTTCACCAGTAGCCTCCCTGGGTCGGATTTGAACCATCCGTGGAGAAAGGCAAGGGCTTTGCAGTATGATCTAGTGGTGAACGGGTTGGAGATCGCCGGAGGCAGTCAGCGGGCTCACCGTCGGGAACTTCAGGAAAAGATATTTAGAGTTCTGGGGATCGACCATGAGCGCGCGCAAAGGATGTTCGGCTTTCTGCTGCAGGCACTTGAGTATGGCGCTCCCCCACATGCCGGAATTGCCGCCGGTCTCGACCGCATAGTGGCGATCATGACGGGGACCGATTCTATTCGCGACGTCATCGCCTTTCCAAAAACAACCAACGCCTTCTCTCTCATGGATGGATCCCCTACACCGATCGACCCGGAGCAGCTCGAGGAACTCGGTTTGATGCTCAAGGAGGATAAGGCGTAGCGCCAATCTGTATGAGTCCCGACCAGGAAGAAACAGCGGTTCGCACGTTCACTGTCGAGGGGATCGACCAGCGGATTCTCTTTGGTCAAAACGATGCCTTTTTAAGGGCTATTGAATCTCGCTTCTTGAGCAAAATCGTTGCCCGGGGCGACAAGATCATCGTGGAGGGACCACCCGACGACGTCGAGCGGGTGTTCCGCCTGTTGGGCGACCTCATCACAAGAATCAAGCAGGGGGATTACATAACGGAGCAGTATCTTAACTACGCCATCACGATGGTCAAGGAGGACGGCTACGGCCCGGCGGAGATCATCTCAACTGAGACGCTGCTGACCAGCGCCCTGAAGAAAGTAATCAAGCCGAAGACCGTCGGGCAGACGCGCTACGTTGAAGCTATTGGCAGGAGCGATATTGTCTTCTCCATCGGTCCGGCAGGCACCGGGAAAACATACCTGGCCGTCGCTATGGCCGTGGCCGAGCTGAAAGCCAACAAGGTGACCCGGCTCATATTCACCCGACCCGCCGTTGAGGCCGGCGAATCGCTTGGGTTTCTGCCCGGCGATATACGGGCCAAGGTTGATCCTTATCTGCGTCCGATTTACGATGCCCTGTATGACATGCTCCAGCCCGATAAAATCCGCAAGCTCCTTGAAATTGGCGTTATTGAAATTGCCCCTCTGGCATTCATGCGCGGTCGCACCCTTAACGAAGCCTTCGTGGTGCTCGACGAAGCGCAGAACACTACCAGCGCCCAGATGAAAATGCTGCTGACCAGGATCGGAGAGAAGTCCAAAGCCGTCATAACCGGCGATATAACCCAGATCGACCTGGACGACAGACGCGCCTCCGGTCTGGTGAGGGTGCAAAAGGTCTTGAAAGGCATTCCCGGCATCGAGTTTATCTACCTGAGCGAAAAGGACGTCGTTCGCCATCAACTGGTGCAAAGCATCATCAAGGCATACGAGAAGTACGAAAAACGTCAACGGAAGGAGTAAGGCGAAGTACCTGAGTACTTTATTGCCCCATGTTTTCGTTTCTCATAAAACTCAAGCGCAGGATCCGAAAGCTTTTTAAGGTCCAGAGCGAAAGCCGCCAGCGGCCCAAGCCGACTGTCCGGTCACGGGCCACCAAGTTTCTCCTGCTGATCGCGGCGTCGGTTCTAGTCGGGATATTCTATCCCAGCCAACATCTGTATGACCCGCTGGATATACCTCGCAAAGGCGAGATATCCCTGGAGGATATCATCGCCCCGTTCCAGATTATCGTCTACAAGACGGAACGGGAACTCAAAGATGAACGGGAGGTAATCCGTCTGTCCGTGCCCTACGTAGTCGACCGGGACATAGCGGTCACTCGCAGCGTTTTTGGTAATCTAAAGAGGTTCTTTGACCTCGTCGACTCACTGGGAAAAGAAATCGACTCGCCGGCGGTGGAGCCGGGCCCGGACGTTGAACAGATCGTGGCCGCGCGGTTTCCCTGGCTGAGTGAATCGGCCATTCGCGGGTCGCTAGGAAGGGGTGATCTTTCCCAGGTCTACCGACGTCTGGAGCAGATTTACCGGCAGGAAATATACAAGGTGGGGGTGTTGTCGGATCGGAAGGCTATCCCGGATGTACACGGCAAGAACGTACTGGTCAGACGCATGGAACGGGAAAACATCTATCCCCGGGAAAAGCTGCTTGACATTGCTCTCTCCAACGCCCGCTTGCTGACGGCTCTCAATCGCCTCTCCGTCAGCGACTCGATCGACGTTGAGTACTATTATCTTGTCGGCCGCGCCTTCATCCGACCCAATCTCAAGGTCAGTATGTCCGAGTATCACCGAAGAGTAGAAGAGGAGCTGGCGGCCATTTCCGACGTCAACGAGATTGTCAACACCGGCGACATTGTTGTCCGCTCCGGCGTCAGGGTCACTGAGCGCCAGCAGCGTATCCTGCAGGAGATGGCGACAATAAAGCGGACTCAGGCGGCGCAGAAGGGATGGTTCTCGATTGTGGTCCCGGTACTGGTGCGAATTCTCTTAGTGGCGGCTGTCTTTGCCGGGTTATATCTTTTCCTCTACCATTTTCGCCGCGACATGTTTAACTCCAACCCCAAACTTTTAGCGCTTTTGCTCGTTTTCGCCCTGCAGTTGTTCGTCATTTATCTGGTGGATCACTGGGAGCTTTCGATCTACCTGTTTCCCGTGGCGCTGTTGCCGATGATGGTGACCATCTTGTTTGACGCCGAGGTGGGGGTGCTATCAACGCTCGTCCTGGCGCTTCTGCTGGGCATTATGCACCGCTTCAATTTCTCCCTGGTTCTGATGACAGTCGTGGTCGGCACGGTGGCCTGTTTTGCCTCCCGTCGGGTGCGCCAGCGCTCTCATTTCATCAAGATTATGTTTTCCGTTTCAGTCACCTATGCCGTTTTTATATTGCTGGTTGAGAATATGAAGATGACGCCCAATCCGGAACTCTTTACTGAAATGGGCTATGGCGTCGTCAACGGAATTGTTGCCGCGTTTCTTACCATCGGCGTCCTTCCGCTATTCGAGTCGGTATTTGGCATCACCACTGATATCACTCTTTTGGAACTGTCCGACTTGAACCATCCCCTCTTGAAACGGTTAGCTATTGAGGCGCCCGGGACTTTCCAGCATTCGCTCAACGTCGGTAATCTCTCGGAAGCCGGTGCCAAGGCGATTAGCGGCAATTCTCTGTTGGCGCGAGTCGGAACATACTACCACGACATCGGCAAGATGGATATTCCGGAATACTTCGTGGAGAATCAGTTGAGCGTCAAGTCAAAACACGAATCACTCACCCCCTCCATGTCGGCGGTCATTTTAACCGCCCACGTCAAGAAAGGCCGGGCGCTGGGCGAGGAGGCCGGACTACCGGATGACGTCTTGAATTTCATTGAAGAACACCATGGTACGATGCTGATGAGCTACTTCTATGACAAGGCTCTCAAACAGGGGAACGACTCATCAAGCCGGGACAAGTTCCGCTATCCCGGCCCGAAACCGCAGATGCGCGAAACAGCCATATCCATGCTGGCCGATGCCGTCGAGGCGGCCAGCCGCACGCTTGACCAACCGACTCCGGCGCATATTGACAACCTCATTCAAAGGATTTTCAATGATCGCTTCCAGTCGGGAGAACTTGATGAATGCCCCCTGACCCTGCGCGACCTGGCAAAAATCAAGGAAGCCTTTGCTCAAATCCTGATTGCCGCTTTTCATCGAAGGGTGGTATACCCGACGAAGGAGAAGTCTGAAGAAGAAGCATGATGAACCTGCAGATATTCAAAGAGACCAAAATGCGCCTACCGAGAAAGAAGCTTGCTCTCCTTCTTGAGGTGATTGTCAACGCGGAAGCTCCTAAGCGAAACTTCGGCCGGGTCAATCTGGTATTCACCACCGACAGACGCATACGGGCGCTGAACAAACAGTTTCGCCATTTTGACAGGCCGACGGACGTGTTGTCGTTCGGATTTGACGATCCGGCAGATCCGGAGGACACTTTCGGGGAGATTTATGTTTCCGTACCGACGGCGAAGCGGCAAGCCAGACAATACGGGATAACCCTCACCGACGAACTTCTCCGTCTTGCCTGCCACGGCGTGCTGCACCTTTTTGGCTACGATCACGTCAAGACCGCCGAGGCCAAAGAGATGGAAGCTCGGGAAGACCATTTTCTGAAGCGCCTTGGGAGAAAGTAATGCCGGTAGTTGAACTGTTCTATCTGATCATCATCATCGTCGTTTATGTGACGGCGTACCTGGTGTCGCTCTATTCGATGGCCGTCTACATCGATCCCGACGAGGTAGAGACGCTTTTCCCCAGCATATCCCCCGCCCGCCGCGGTTTTTTGATGAAACTGGCGCGGGACCCTCGCGCCTTTGTGCAAATAGCCGTTGTATACAAGTCGTTCGCCTTAATCATCATAACGGCGATTTCCCTTCAATTGATGCGCTGGCTTTCCCAGGCGACCGGTGTTGACATCGCTTGGCTTTTGCCATTGGGGCTGACCATCCACTGGCTTATGTACATTGTCGTCGTTGAATACCTACCCAGACGTTCAACCCGGGAAGCGATTGACCAGCGAATGGTCAGACACCTGTGGGTTATCATAATTGTCTGGGCCGTCTTTTTCCCCATCGTTCAAGTGTACCGAAAAGCGCTCCGACGCACCAGTGAGGGAGAAACAGTGACGGAAGAAGAAAAGGATGAGATTGTTGAGCGAGCCATTGAAACCCTGGCCGACCAGGCCGGGATCGGGGAGACAATTGTCGAGGAAGATGAAAAAGAAATGATCGGCCAGATATTTCAGCTGGACCAGACGGTGGTGCACGAGATCATGGAGCCCAGGATTGATATCATTGGCATTGAAAAGTCGACAAGTTTTGCCGACATTCGCAAACTGGTCCTTGAGGACGGTCACTCCCGCTATCCGGTGTACGACGGCACCATCGACAAGATAATCGGAATGATGTACGTAAAAGATCTTTTCAGCAGGATGCCTGACGCCGGCGAGAAATTCGTCATTACCAAATACCTCCGCAAACCGTACTTCGTTCCGGCCACCAAGGTCATCGGGGAACTACTGGGAGAGTTTAAGGCGCGGCGTCTGCATATCGCGATGGTGGTTGATGAATACGGCGGCGTGGCCGGGCTGGTCACAATGGAGGATATCATCGAAGAGATCTTCGGTGAGATCCAGGACGAACACGACTGGGAAGAGGCTGAATTCACCAAACTGGCCGAAGGACAATACCGGGTCAATGCCGGCCTACTTGTGGAGAAGCTTCAGGATTATCTTGATACCGACTATGAGCAGGGAGACTACGAGACCGTGGGCGGTCTTATCTACGATCTCGTCGGCTCGGTTCCCCGCGAGGGACAAAAGATCAAATGGCACGACGTTGAGTTCCAGGTTGATAAGGTCGAGGGCCAGCGGATCTTGTACGTCAAGGTGCACCTCTAATATTATTCAAAGAGATGCTAATACCAAGCTGCATTCAAAACGGTACAATTGTATGCTTTCCCGTGCGCGGCGTCCGCCTCAGGCGGACGCCGCGTCCCAAGAGGAGTCGGTGCACGAGGACGTACGCCAACCACGAGTGTATATTATACTTATGGTTGCAACTTGGTATAAAGCGTGGTTCCAAACGTTTATTATTTTACAAGGCAACTCTTGCCAAGGTAGGGTCAGCCTTCTTGCTTCAATTTATGTGTCTCACTGAGTAGAGAAGTATCGATTGCAACACTTGGTTGTTCCCGTCCCTAAAAATAACTTGTCCACTCTGATAAAAACCTATAAATTCCCGTCAATTTTGGACTTAGCAAGAGAAGTTCGAACGTTCACAGCAATGCAAAAAGATAGTTTCAACTGCAATCTGCTCTTCGCTCCGGAGGGATGATGCGCTTTCTGACCCAGAGAAGACTGCTGCTGCTGTTCACCGTAATCGGTGTGTACGCCCTGTATGGCCTGGTCTTTGCCTCCGGCGGAGGCGATGCTGGGGCCGATGCTGGGGAGGGGCCCAGTGGCCCGGTGCTGACCGTCCTGCTACAGCTTATGATCATCCTGTTGGCCGCCAAACTCGGCGGCGACTTATTTGAACGGTTCCAACAGCCGGCTGTGCTGGGTGAACTCGTGATAGGTATGCTGATCGGCAACCTGCACTTGCTGGGCTTCGATGTGTTCGAAGCTTTCAAGCATGACATCACCCTGGAGGTGCTGGCGGAACTGGGCGTAATCATCCTTCTGTTCGAGGTGGGGCTGGAGTCGACCGTCAAGGAGATGATGAAGGTCGGCGTTGCCGCCTTCATGGTGGCCGTCTTTGGGGTGGTGGCTCCGTTCTTTCTCGGCTGGGGCGTCGGCTACCTTTTCCTGCCGGACGAATCGATCTATGTTCATATCTTTATCGGCGCCACTTTGACCGCCACTTCGGTGGGAATAACGGCGCGCGTCCTCAGGGACATCGGCAAGATAGACACAAGAGAGGCCAAGATCATTCTCGGCGCTGCCGTTATCGATGATATTATGGGTCTGGTCATTCTTGCCGTCGTGGCCGGAATCATTACAGCCATTGGAAGTGGGGCGCAAGAGGGAATTAGTTCCGGTGCCGTCCTGTGGATCATCATGAAAGCTGTTCTCTTCATTGTCGGGGCGATAGTAATCGGGGCGTTGATCCTACCCCAGTATTTCAGGTTTGGTTTCAAGCTTAAGGGCAAAGGAGTGCTTCTTTCTTTCTGTCTTCTGGTCTGTTTTCTTCTGGCCTACCTGGCCGGCAAGATCGGCCTGGCTCCGATTGTCGGCGCCTTTGCCGCCGGGCTAATTTTAGAAGAAGTCCATTTCAAGGGCTTTACTGACAGAGGCGACCGCCATATCAAGGAACTTATAGAGCCTATCGCCACCTTTTTGGTACCCATCTTTTTCGTACGAATGGGAATGCTGGTTGATCTGACCACTTTCGCGCGAGTCGAAATTCTCGGCTTTGCCGCGGTGCTGACTTTTGCCGCCATCATAGGCAAACAGGTCTGTTCGCTGGCCATCTTTGACAAGAGCATTAACAGGATTGCTATCGGATTGGGCATGATTCCCCGCGGTGAGGTTGGGTTGATCTTTGCCGGGATTGGCGCCAAGCTGATGTTAGAAGGACAGCCGGTCATTTCCACAAGCACCTATTCCGCAGTGGTTATAATGGTAATAATAACGACCCTGGTGACACCGCCGGCGCTGATCTTCTCGCTCCTGAAAGAGGACAGGAAGAAGGCCAAGAGCACTAATAAGGAATTGCTTTCAAACGATAGCTAATGTTTCAACTAAGGTGCTGTCATGCGACCCTGCATGTCAGTCCTTCCGCAATTAAGTGTCGGGCAGAGTGAGGTTGTCCCAAAAGTTGACTCCAGCTACACTGGACATGGCACCAAATGAAGTCGCCATTTGCTAACTCCGCGTAGCGGCGGGCCTTGTGTCCGCCGATGATAAGGTGGGAGACAAGCCCCCACCCT